>VOFJ01002791.1_pt1 | contig 293408 bp, 481 predicted proteins | sample 5384081 | NCBI WGS metagenome assembly VOFJ01 (sample SAMN12384729, study PRJNA508395) | human gut metagenome | isolation source: healthy gut I | host: Homo sapiens | reverse complement strand
TCCGGTCCTCTCGTACTAAGGACAGCTCCTCACGTATCCTACCCACGCGGATGGGGATGGTTTTGTCTCCACATGACGTTCTGAACCCAACTCGCGTACCGCTTTAATGGGCGAACGGCCCAGCGCGGAACCTGCTAGCTCAAGATTCGGGTAACCGACATCGAGGTGCCAAACCCACTCCGTCGATGTGAACTCTTGAGGAGTGACAAGCCTGTTATCCCAGGGTAGCTTTTGATCCGTTGACGCATGGCACGTCACGTTGCCACCACCGGATCGCTAAAGTCTACTCATAAAAGCCTGCTCCACCGAAATCCGGTGTCGCAGTCCAGCTCCCTTCTGCGCTGCGCTACTTTGAATGGTTTCCGACCATTCTGAGGGAACTGCTGAAGCGCCTCAGCCACCCGCTTTCCGGGCGACCGCTGGTCAAACTCCCGTCAGACACGTGTCCTGACGGGTCCGGTTTTTGCAGGTTAGAAACCAGTACTGTGGGGTGGTATCCCAAGGTCGGCTCCATACCAAGCTGGCGTCCGGTGTTTCCATGCTTCCACCTATCGCCTTGCAGACCATTGAATGGCTCATGGGGTCTTTCCGTTACAACCAACATCTTACTGGTATTTCAATTCCACCGGGTGTGTTGTTGAGACAGTGCCCAAATCATTACGCGCCTTTCGTGCGGTCGGAACTTGCCGACAAAGAATTTCGCGCTACCGCCGGACCGTTACGCGTTCTGGACGATTCAAACCTTCGGCACTTCAGCTCTCCTCGTAACCTTCAGCACCGGGCAGGCGATCGCCATATACCTCACCTCTCGGGTTTTGCGCCGACCGCAATGTTTTGCTAAAGCAGTTTCGCCGACTTCATTTCTCTGCGGCCAAATCGCTTTTGGCACTCCTTCTCCCACAGAAATTCTACTGCAGAATCCATTTGCCGAGGTTTCCGCCGCAGCGCTTCTCCCGCCGACGCTCAGGATTCTCTCCTCATCCACACTGTGCAGGTTTGCGGTACCGGGCACAGCTACAAATCAATGGCGGCTTTTCTGCGGCAGCCAGCTCACCCAGCATCGTTACTGTTTTCGTTTCACTCCGCGTCACGTCTTCTCCTTGAAAGAGTTGCCTCCAGCACCGGATGGCAAATCTTAGTTTCCATTTCAACCAGCTCTCACACAATGAGGTAACCATTCTGGGTGGGTGTTTTAGGCCAGGACTCTCATTAGTGGCTCTTTGGGATAATGACAAGTCACAAAAGTAAGCTTTTTGGGATAGGTTCAGTCTTGCGGATCCATCAAGGGGTTTCCTGCGCCCGTGAACAGCCTCTTGGGTTGGTTTGGATCTTTAAAGTAAACATTTTAGGCCATAAATTTCAGGCGCGTTGTTATCGTTTTTCTGATTGTGGCTTTGCGTAATAATATCTCTTTTCATATTTCGAAATTCTCGAATTTTCTTTCGACTTGGTGCGAACTAACCAACAAACGTTTTGGTCAAGTTCCTGACCTTGACAGCTTTTCGCTTGATCTTATTGGAGTCGAATTGCGCCATTGTTGAAACGCCAGTTTCGCTTCGCTTCAGTTCATGGCTGCGCTTGTTTCATCACGTTAAAAATCGCTTTCATGAAAGAAAGAACAGTTTCTTTCAAATGTTGCGGCATCGGCCGCTCGATCGCCCGCTGTTTCGCCAGCGAGATTCGGCGACCTGCTGGGGCAGGTGCTCACCACAACGAACTTCTCCCCCCGGACTCTTGGTACGCGCTGGCTGGGCTATCACGCCGACCCTCCGCCAACAAACTGCGGGTGATTTCAGTTACTCTCGACTACTAAGTTCGCTTTCAAAGACCGATGGCGTTTGTTTAAACTCAAGCTTCGTAACTTTTTGAAACAAACATCGGAAAATTGCGCTGGAGCTATGATGCATTTTGTATCTTTTTCGCCTAAAGCAGCCACCTGCTCCCAGTGCAGTACCTTGACGCTTTAATAATCTTTAATGTTCGGGATGGTTTCCCATAAGCGCATCACCACCGGCAAACATTCGCGTTTCAAACAAATGCAACTTTGTACCATTCAGTCGGGAAAACTTGTTTTCTTGACTGATTGCTGTGCAAAGTTATATGCGGCGCAGCCGCGACCGAGTGAGCCTGCTCACGAGGTGCATTTGTATCCGGCTTTGCAACCACTTTTTACATAACCTTAAACGCTTAACAACATAACAACCCTTACTTCTTCCGTTCCTTAGAAAGGAGGTGATCCAGCCGCACCTTCCGATACGGCTACCTTGTTACGACTTCACCCCAGTTATCGAACCTGCCTTCGGCAGCTCCTCCTTGCGGTTAGGTCACCGACTTCGGGCGTTACCGACTCCCATGGTGTGACGGGCGGTGTGTACAAGACCCGGGAACGTATTCACCGCGACATGCTGATTCGCGATTACTAGCGATTCCAGCTTCATGTAGTCGAGTTGCAGACTACAATCCGAACTGGGACGTTATTTTTGAGATTTGCTTACCATCACTGTCTTCGCTTCCCTTTGTTTACGCCATTGTAGCACGTGTGTCGCCCAGATCATAAGGGGCATGATGATTTGACGTCATCCCCACCTTCCTCCGGGTTATCCCTGGCAGTCTCTTTAGAGTGCCCAGCTCTACCTGCTGGCTACTGAAGATAGGGGTTGCGCTCGTTGCGGGACTTAACCCAACATCTCACGACACGAGCTGACGACAACCATGCACCACCTGTCTCTTCTGTCCCGAAGGAAAAAAGCACCGATTAAGGTGCGGTCAGAAGGATGTCAAGTCCTGGTAAGGTTCTTCGCGTTGCTTCGAATTAAACCACATGCTCCGCTGCTTGTGCGGGTCCCCGTCAATTCCTTTGAGTTTCACACTTGCGTGCGTACTCCCCAGGTGGAAATACTTATTGCGTTTGCTGCGGCACCGAAGAAGCTTTGGGCCCCCAACACCTAGTATTCATCGTTTACCGCGTGGACTACCAGGGTATCTAATCCTGTTTGCTCCCCACGCTTTCGAGCCTCAACGTCAGTTACCGTCCAGTAAGCCGCCTTCGCCACTGGTGTTCCTCCTAATATCTACGCATTTCACCGCTACACTAGGAATTCCACTTACCTCTCTGCACTCCAGTTTGACCAGTTTCCAAAGCAGTTCCGGGGTTAAGCCCCGGGCTTTCACATCAGACTTGCAAAACCGTCTACGCTCCCTTTACACCCAGTAAATCCGGATAACGCTTGCCCCCTACGTATTACCGCGGCTGCTGGCACGTAGTTAGCCGGGGCTTCTTAGTCAGGTACCGTCATGTTCTTCCCTGCTGATAGAGCTTTACATACCGAAATACTTCTTCACTCACGCGGCGTTGCTGCATCAGGGTTTCCCCCATTGTGCAATATTCCCCACTGCTGCCTCCCGTAGGAGTTTGGGCCGTGTCTCAGTCCCAATGTGGCCGGTCACCCTCTCAGGCCGGCTACTGATCGTTGCCTTGGTGGGCCGTTACCTCACCAACCAGCTAATCAGACGCGGGTCCATCTTGTACCACCGGAGTTTTTCACACTGCATCATGTGATGCTGTGCGCTTATGCGGTATTATCAATCGTTTCCAGCTGCTATCCCCCTGTATGAGGCAGGTTGCCCACGCGTTACTCACCCGTCCGCCACTCGATTGGTCCGGTGCAAGCACCAGTCCTTTCTCGTTCGACTTGCATGTGTTAAGCACGCCGCCAGCGTTCATCCTGAGCCAGGATCAAACTCTCATTTGAAATTTGTCCCGGGTTCAGATTTGACTCTGGTCATTCTCTTTACCCTTTACTTGTTCTTGGTTTGTATCAGACGTTCGTCTGTTACGTTCTTGTTTGAAATTCTTTTTGGAATTTCAGGGTTGTCATGTTGTTAATTTTTTCAAGGTTCTTTTTTATTCGCCTATACCAGTAAAAAACTTAACGGAGAAGGAGGGATTTGAACCCTCGCGCCGCTATTAACGGCCTACTCCCTTTCCAGGGGAGCCCCTTCAACCGCTTGGGTACTTCTCCATAGTATCAAGCGCTTGAACTTTCCATTCTACTTGTTGAAAAGCCAGCGGAGAGAGGGATTCGAACCCTTGCGCCCTTTCGGACAAACGGTTTTCAAGACCGCCTCGTTATGACCACTTCGATACCTCTCCATCCATTTTTTAAGTCTCCCTTTTGACCGGCGACTTGTATATAGTAGTAGCACTTCTGCATTTCTATGTCAACATTTTTTTTTTTTTAAAAAAGCATCAAAATTTTTCAATATTTCCAGCCCTATCTTCATGTCTTCCGGCGTCGTTATTTTAATGTTAAAATACCCGCCTTCCACAACCTTTACCACTTCGTTTCCATATCGTTCCACTACCATTGTATCATCTGTTACATCCGGTGTTTCCGCCATCATTTTCTGATAGCAGGGAAAGCAGGCATCCATAATCAAATCCCTGCGGCGTCTGTATCTGCCATAATGTATTTCTGGGAGGCGTATCGATTCCAATTCCATTTTCATCGACAATCTTTATCGTATCCTTTACCGGCATTCCAACCGTACAGGCTTTATATGTTTTCAGAGTTTCGAGCAGTGTTTCAATCATTTCCACTGTTACAAATGGTCTTGCGCCATCGTGTATTATCACAAAAATCCGTATCACTGCACGCTTGCAGTCCCTGATAAACGGAATCATACCGGTTTGCTCCCCCTTCTATTATAGAGCGAACTTTCTTCAGGTGATATTTCTCGACCATTTCTTTTCTGCAGTAATCGATATTGTCTTTTCCTGTCACAAGAATAATTTCATCTACAGGACTTTTTTCAAATGTTTTCAAAGCGTAATAAAGAACCGGATAATCGCCAAGCAGCATAAACTGTTTTTCAATTTTACTTTTCATTCGGCAATCGGCTTCCTTTTTCCTGCTGCCAGAACAATCGCTGTTGTTTTCATTTCTTTCTCCATTTTATCAGTGTCAGTTTATTTTATTCCCCCATTCTATCGCTGTCCCAGCTTCAGATTTGGTACTGCATTCAAATCCAGTCCATGGCGCGTTCCATTTATAAATTCATAATATCCCGCCGCGCCAATCATCGCAGCATTGTCTGTACAAAGAATCGGAGATGGATAATAAAGCTTCAGTCCGGCTGCTTCGCAGGCAGTCTTCATGGAAGCGCGAAGCGCAGAGTTCGACGCCACGCCGCCTGCCAGCGCAACCTTGTCCATGTCAAATTGCTTTGCAGCTGCAACTGTATGTCCGGTCAGCACGTCTGTCACTGCTTTCTGGAAGGATGCCGCCACATCTGCCCGGTTGATTTCTTCCCCTTTCATTTCCGCCTGATTGATATAATTCAAAACTGCGGATTTGAGTCCGCTGAAACTGAAATCATATTCCGAATCCGCTACTTTTGCTCTTGGGAATTCTATTGCATCCGGATTTCCCTCTTTTGCCAGTTTATCTACCTTTGGTCCGCCCGGATATCCTAGTCCAATTGCCCTTGCCACTTTATCAAAAGCTTCCCCGGCAGCGTCATCCCTTGTCATTCCAAGAATTTCAAATTTTCCATAATCCGTTACCTTTACCAGATGCGTATGTCCGCCCGATACGACAAGGCACATAAATGGAGGTTCCAGTGTTTTATCTTCTATAAAATTCGCCGCAATATGTCCTTCGATATGATGGACTCCAACCAGCGGTATCTGCTTTGCATAGCTGATTGCCTTTGCTTCGCCAACCCCGACTAACAGCGCGCCGACCAATCCGGGACCATATGTAACAGCAATCGCATCCATATCGTCAAGCGTGCATTTTGCTTCTTTTAACGCGCTTTTTATCACCTGATTGATTTTTTTTCTATATGCTTTCTGGAAGCAATTTCGGGAACCACGCCCCCATAAAGGGTGTGTATATCAATTTGTGAATAAATGATATTTGACAGAACCTCTCTCCCGTTTACGACAACTGCTGCGGAAGTTTCATCACAGGATGATTCTATTGCAAGAATTTTTTTATATCTTTTTCCGATTTTATCTCCATTTTTTATTTTCCTCTATCTTATCTTTTACCAATCTTTAAACTTCAGTGTTTGTCAATCTTCAAACTTCAACGTTTATCATTCTTTAAACTCCAGCATTTATCAACCTTCAAACTCCAACGTTTATCAATCTTCAAACTTCAGCGTTGTTTCCATACGGTCTTTTCCAGCGATTGCACGCGGGAAAATTTCTCTTACCCGATTCATATATTGCGCAGGTTTAATCAGGGACGGACTGTAATGTGTCAGCCACATTTCCTTTACATCTGCTTCTTTTTTGCAATTTCTGCCGCCTCATACATCGTCATATGTTTGTGCGATACCGCTTTTTCCCTGCTTGTCCGGTTCTCCATACATGCCTTCGCAGATAAAAACAAATCGGAACCAGTCGCATGCTTTGTAATAAGCGGCGTCGGTCTGGTGTCGGTGCAATAGGTTACTTTCAGTCCTTTTCTGGCAGGTCCCATCACCATATCCGGCGTATAAATTTTCCCATTCTGCTCGACAGTCGTTCCTTTTTGAAGCGTATTCCAGATTGACATCGGCACTTCCTGCTGTCTTGCACGCTCTATGTCAAATTTTCCTGCTCTGTCCAGCTCGAATGAATAGCCATAACAGGCTACATTGTGATTAACTCTGTATGCCTGTGCGCGCAAGCCGCATATTTCAAATTCTTCCTCGGCTTCGGAAAGTTCTTTAAATTGTATTTCAAATGGCAGCTCCGGTGCAATAATTCGAGTGAATTTACAACCCGCTCCAGCTTTTTCGGTCCTACCATCAATACCGGTTCTGTCCGTTCTGCATTTCCCATCGTTAAAAGCATTCCAGGCAGCCCGCTGATATGGTCGGCGTGGAAATGGGTAAAGCAGATTACGTCTATCGGCTTAAAGCTCCACCCCCTGCTGTTTGACTGCCACCTGTGTTCCTTCCCCGCAATCAACCAATATCGAGCTTCCATTATACCGAATCATCATTGACGTTAATGCTCTGTACGGGAGAGGCATCATTCCACCGGTTCCAAGCAAACACACATCTAACATATTTTTCCTCCACACTTTCCTATATCATTAAAAAGAGTCATTTCGTGAAAAATGACTCTCTGGTTCTACATATATTCTGCCGTATCTTCTTTCTTTACCGGCACTACAAAGCTGTTAATCAAACAATCATAACAGTCTTCACAAATACAAATCCTGTGGGTTTCGCCATCTTTTCTTGAAAAGTATCCCCACTTTTTGATATTATAACTGCATCTTCCATCAAAATGTCATTTCTGACGTTCAGTTCTTTTTTTCCGCACATATTACAAAGCATTTTATCCATGATAATCTCCTTTTCGAATGCTTTGATAAAATCAAAAACATTCTGTATTTGTATTTTTTTGTCGGATTGCATCTTCCGTTGTCGATTATAAAATAAAATGCTTCTGCTTTACAATGGGAATTCCTGTCATCTCTATATTATGCATGGGAACATTTCAGTTCCATAATAACAGCATCTTCTGTTGGTTTTTTATAGTAATCTTTCCGTCTGGAAATTTCATCAAATCCAAGAGATTCATACATCGCAATCGCCGCTTCATTTGATTCCCGGACTTCCAGGAAAATTTTTTTTCTCCATCGTCTTCTGTACACAGGCGAATCATTTCCTTCATCATTCTGCTGCCGATTCCATGCTTTCTGTATTCTTTGTCAACTGCTATCCGGAGCAGTTCGCAATCTTCACATGGCGCTGTAAATATGCAGTAGCCGACTACCTTGTTTCCTTTTGACGTATCAACCGCAGTCAGAACCGTATCATATGTACCATACATCGAGGTTGCTACCATCTGTTCATTCCATGAACTCATAAATACTTTCTCGCCCAGCGAAACAATATCCAGTGAAGCTGTTCTTCATCGCCTTCTCTTATCTCAATGTTATCCAAATAGGGCCCCGCCGCCCCGCCATCACCGACGCTATTACTCATTTTTCTCACCTTTCTCTTTTCTTTCTCTTTCTGCCTGAGACACTCGCAGATATTCCGGAGCAAAACTGTCTCCATCTGTAAATTCTCCGCGTGCAAACCGATTTGCTCCAGCAAATGCAATGGAGCCTGCGCTCTGTTTGTTCATATGCGCAGGCGCAAATTGTGCATCCGGCATTTTTTCCATGATGCGCGCACGATATACCTGTATACCGTCGCCTGCAAATATAACATTCTCCTCTTTTTTGCAGGAGAAGTTCTGTCAGTTCATCAATATCAAGCGGTCGCTGGTCCATCACCGTAACCAGTCCGCCCTTATCAAATCTATACAAACCTGTATACACCTGATTTCTTCTGGCGTCCATAATCGGACAAATCAAATTACTGCTGCCCCACAAATTATATGCCAATCCTTCCAGTGTTGGAACCGGAACGATTGGTTTCTCAAGTGCGAGAGCCAGTCCCTTTACTGTCGCAGCCCCTATCCGAGTCCGGTAAATGATCCCGGGCCAGCCGCAACTGCAATCGCATCCACATCTGACAGTTCCGTATCCGTTACCCGGACAATTTCTTCTACCATCGGAAGCAGCGTCTGTGACTGTGTCTTTTTATTATTTACCGTATATTCTGCAAGCAGGTTATCATCTTCTGCAAGCGCAGCGGATGCTACCAGTCCTGAACTGTCAAGCGCAAGGATTTTCATGTTTCTAAACCTCATCTATCCTGATTTTTCTATAATCAACGCCTTTTTCAAGGTCCTTCTCAATCGTAACTTTCTGATAATGCTCCGGCAATATCTCCTCAATCAGGTTTGCCCATTCAATCAGACATACGCCATCGCCATCAATCATTTCCTGATACCCGATTTCCTCCATCTCATCGACATCGCCAATACGATAGACATCAAAATGATAGAGCGGAAGTCTGCCTTCCTCATAAACTTTTACGATTGTAAACGTAGGACTGTTGACAATCTCGTGAATGCCCAGTCCTTTTGCAAACCCCTGAGAAAAAATCGTCTTTCCGACGCCCAAATCTCCAAAGAAACAAAAGACTTGTCCGGAAACAGCCTGTTCTCCCAGCTCTTTTCCTATCTTATATGTATCTTCTTTTGCTATAACTTTCTTTCAGCATTCTTTCTGCCACCTGTTTTTCTATAACCTACAGTTCAAACGTAATCTGTTTTCCTTTCATTTCATATGGTCTGTAAGATACTCCTGCCATATCAAACATCCGCTTGACGCCAGCGTACTGTCAGTGCTGGCGTATTTATCGGAAAGATAGATAACCTCTTTTTATCCCGCACTGAATAATAGCCTTTGCGCATTCATTGCAGGGAAACAACGTGGAATACAATCTTGCATCTTTTAAGTTGCCGCCTCTGTAATTCAAAATTGCATTTAATTCTGCGTGACAAACAAAAAAAAATACTTGTTATTCAAAGGGTCGCCAATTTTTCCCCAGGGCATGCTGTCGTCTGCGCAGCCTGTCGGCATACCATTATATCCAACGGACAAAATTCTATTGTTATCGTCTACAATGCATGCGCCTACCTGTGTGGAAGGGTCCTTGCTTCTTTCCGCGGAAAGCAGGGCAATGCCCATAAAATACTGGTCCCAACTGATATAATCAGCTCTTTTCATTGGCGTCCTCCTGTTCTTTGCATGATGCCCGGATAGATTTTTTTCTGCTCCGGCTTCTGCATTATATGTTATACATTTTATTTCTCGCCCAGCGCAAATTTGTCATGAATTGCATTCATTGCGCGTTCTGTATACTGCTGGTCAATAAGTACGGTTACTCTGATTTCGGATGTTGAGATCATCCGGATATTGATATTCTCATCATAAAGCGCTTCAAACATTTTTGCTGCAACGCCTGCATTGGACTGCATACCTGCACCAACAATCGAAACCCTTTGCAACATCTTTATTTACATCTACGCTTTCAAACTTACCCATATACTGTTTAATCAGCGCTTCTGCCTTATCAGCATTTTCATCGCTGCAGGTAAATGTGATATCTTTTGTTCCATGTCTTCCTACTGACTGTAAAATCATATCGATTGTTATATCATTCTTTGCAAGCAGATTGAATAACTTAAACGCTACGCCTGGCGTATCCTCCAGTCCTACTACAGCAACTCTTGCTGTGTCTGCATCTGCTGCAACTCCACTAACTAACATCTTCTCCATTCCGGTATCCTCCTTAACTATTGTTCCTTCTGATGTATTAAGACTTGAGCGGACCACTAACTGCACGCCGAACTTCTTTGCAAGTTCAACAGAACGGTTGTGAAGCACGCCTGCTTCCAGCGTAGCAAGCTCTAACATTTCATCGTATGTTACAACGTCCAGCTTACGCGCAGTCTTTACCTTACGAGGGTCAGCTGTAAATACGCCATCTACATCTGTAGTATAAATCTCACAGGCGTCAGCATTTAATGCCGCAGCAAGGGCAACTGCTGTCGTATCCGAACCGCCTCTGCCAAGTGTGGTATAATCATCATATTTGTTAATTCCCTGGAAACCGGTTACAATTACAATCTTTCTCTGTTCCAGTTCATGTCGGATTCGTTCTACATCAATTCTTTTTTTAATCTGGCATTTCCATATACGGATGTTGTATGCATCGCAACCTGAAATGCATTCAGGGATACGGCAGGAACCCGCAGCTTATTCATTGCCATAGCCATAAGGGGAAACCGACATCTGCTCGCCAATTGTAAAAAAGCATATCCATCTCTCTTTTTTCGGCGGGTTCTCATTTACTTCTTTTTTGCCATACTGATTAATTCATCTGTATTTTTCCCATGGCGGAAAGAACAACCACAACATCGTTACCTTTCTGCCAGTCTTCAATACATCTTCTGGCTACGTTAAAGATTCTTTCGGTATTTCCAACGGAAGTACCACCAAACTTCTTAACTACTAACATCTTTTCCTCCTGTCTGCCGCTCGCGTGGCATCTGTACAAAACCACGCTTTTTTCTATCCTCAAGGTGCAGAAAATGCAGCCTTAGAAAATACTCATTTATACTTTATACTACTATTCTTCCTAAAATGCTACTCTAATAATGCTGAAAATTTTGTCAATTTTTTTCAACAATATCAGCAAATCTGCCCTCTGTCATAGCGGATGTAAGGAATGCATACTCTCCATCCACGCCTTCTGCTGTAATAAATTCCACATCGCCGAACAATTTCTGTATTTCTTCCTTCGTCACTGCATCGGCACTGACTCTGACAAAAAACCGATTGACTGCATCGCTGAAATCTCCAATTTCAAGCGGTGTTTCTTCCCAGCTTGCCATAATATTCTTGCCCATATGTTTGATTTCATCTACGACATCGGATACAACCGCGGATGCTGTCGGAAGCTTTCCGGCTCCTCTGCCATAGAACATGATATCGTCTACAACATTACCATGGACAAAAATGCCATTAAATACGTCATGAATACCGGATAATGGATGCGTTTCATCCAACATCATCGGCGCAACGAAAGAATACAGTGTGCCATTTTTTTTTTGTCGTACCGACAAGCTTTATCGATACGCCAAGTGCGTCTGCATATTTAAAGTCCTCAGATGTAATCTTTGTAATACCTTCTGTATGAATCTTTTTTTATAATCCAGATGCTTTCCGTAAACGATGGATGTCAGAATTGCAATTTTCCGGCAGGCATCGCCGCCTTCTACATCCGCTTCCGGATTTCTCTCTGCATATCCCAGTTCCTGCGCCTGTTTCAGGACTTCCTCATAGGATGCGCCTTCCTGACACATTTTTGTCAGTATATAATTGGTTGTTCCATTTAAAAATTCCTGTAATTTCAGTTACTTCATCTGCAGTAATCGATGTATTGAGCGGACGAATAATCGGAATTCCGCCGCCTACCGACGCCTCAAACAGGAAATTTCACATTGTGTTCTTTTTTGCAAGAGCAAGCAGTTCCGGTCCATAAGAAGCGACAAGTTCTTTGTTCGAAGTAGCGACACTCTTACCTGCCGCAAGGCACTGTTTTACAAATGTATAAGCGGGATTTACACCTCCCATAACTTCAACAACAACCTGAATGTCATCATCATTTAATATATCATTAAAATCATGCGTCAGTATTTCCTGTACAGCATCCCCGGAAAGTCTCTCAAATCGAGAACATATTTAATATTTATTTCCTCGCCTGCTCTCTTATTGATAATTTCATGGTTTTTTTATTGATTACCTCAACTACGCCTGAACCAACTGTACCATATCCTAATACTGCTATATTTACCATTTGGTTGTCTCTCCTTTTGCATTCTTTTTTATATCGCTACTCGCTGCGGCTGCACCATTTCAAATATGCATTTATAAATCCGTCGAGTTCTCCATCTAATACTGCAGCTACATTTCCGCTTTCTTCACCGGTCCGGTGGGTCTTTTACCATCGTGTATGGCTGCATAACATATGAACGAATCTGACTGCCAAATCCATTTTCCAGAATCTCGCCGCGGATATCAGAAATTTTGTCAAGATTTTCCTGTTTTTTATCAAATACAGTTTTGACTTGAGCATCTGCATTGCTTTATCTTTATTCATATGCTGCGAACGTTCATTCTGACACTGTACAACAATACCAGTCGGCAGGTGTGTAATTCTGACAGCCGACGAAGTTTTGTTGATGTGCTGTCCGCCCGCTCCACTGGAACGATAGGTGTCAATTCTCAAATCGTCTTCATTAATATCCACTTCCAGGTCTTCTTCAATTTCCGGAACCACATCACACGAGGCAAATGAAGTCTGTCGTTTTCCTGCCGCATTAAACGGTGAAATACGAACCAGACGATGAACGCCTTTTTCTGATTTCAGATACCCATATGCATTCTGCCCGCTAATCTGTATGGTTACTGCTTTAATTCCGGCTTCCTCGCCCCCTCCAGATAATCGAGCATCTCTACTTTAAATCCATGCTTTTCCGCCCATCTGGTATACATTCTGTAAAGCATGCCGGTCCAGTCGCAGGATTCCGTTCCGCCTGCGCCTGCATGAAGCGTCATAACCGCATCGTAGCCATCAAACTCGCCCGAAAGGAGCAATCCGATTCGATACGATTCAAACTCCTGTTTAAACGCTTCTATCATCTCCTGAATTTCATCTGCAAGCGAGGCATCTTCTTCCTCGTCTGCCATTTGTATCATCAGTTCGATATCTGAAAAAAATCCTGTTCCAGTTTCCCGTACTGTTCCAGGGAATCCTGAAGTTCCTTCAATTGTTTTGAAACACTTGTCGATTTTACAAGGTCATCCCAGAATCCCGGCTGTTCCATTTCATATTGAAGTTTTCCTATGCTGTCTTTTCTGCCAGCGATGTCAAAGTGAATCCCTTACTTCCATTAATGGTTGTCTGTACTGGTTCAGTATAAATTTGAACTGGTCTGTTTCTATCATTAATTCTCACCTACTTTTATTTCGCTGTCTGTTAAGCGTCGTTTTTCTTATTTTATGCATCCCGGCCGCAGCAGTTCTTGTATTTCTTTCCGCTGCCGCATGGACACAAATCATTTCTTCCAATCTTCTTTGCTTTCTTTACCGGTCCCTTTGTTGCGGTATCATCTTTATTGGTTCCTGTTACTTTATTTACTTCTTCACGTTCAACCTTCTGTTCCACCTTTACATGGAGAAGCAGTTTTACCGTATCCTCCTGAATAGCTTTTGTCATCGCATTGAACATATCATATCCGGCAAATTTGTATTCTACAACAGGGTCCCTCTGACCAAGTGACTGCAGTCCGATTCCCTGTTTGAGCTGTTCCATATCATCAATATGGTCGGTCCATTTTCTGTCAATTACCTTAAGAAGGATAATACGCTCAATTTCCCGCATATCTTCAGGACTTGGGAATTCTGTCTCTTTTTCACCGTACAATTCGACCGCTTCATCATAAAGACGTTCCTTCAGTTTCTTTGTATCGCCCTTCTGCATTTCTTCATCGGAAAGCTGAATCGTTTCTTTGTATGGAATTGTTTCCTTCAACATATTGTCAAGTTCCACCATATTCCATTCTTCCGGCGCAGTTTCATCGGAGCAGACAATATCAACACATGATGAAATGGTATCTTTCATCATTTTCAGAATCACTTCATGCATATCTTCGCCATCCAGAACTCTCCTACGTTCCTTATACATGATTTCTCTCTGCTCATTGTTGACTCTATCGTACTCTAACAGATTTTTTCGAATTGCAAAGTTATTGCTCTCAATCTTCTTCTGTGCTTTCTCAACGAAGCTGGAAATAGTCTTATGCTGAATTTCTTCTCCTTCCGGTATCTTTAACGTATCATACAGTCCCATAACTCTTTTCCGAACCAAAAAGCCGCATCAAATCGTCTTCCAAAGAAAGATAGAACTTTGATTCACCAGGGTCGCCCTGACGTCCGGAACGTCCACGCAGCTGGTTATCAATACGACTGGATTCATGTCTCTCTGTACCGATAATCCGTAATCCGCCAAGTTCGGCAACGCCTTCTCCAAGTTTAATATCTGTACCACGACCTGCCATGTTCGTCGCAATCGTAACTGCATTTTTCTGTCCTGCTAACGCTACAATTTCTGCTTCCAGCTCATGAAATTTTGCATTTAATACCTTGTGCGGAATTTTTTTCTCTTGCTGAGCATATGACTCAATTCTTCCGAAGCATCGATGTTAATCGTACCTACCAGAACCGGCTGTCCTTTTCTGTAGCTTTCATTTATCTGTTCTACAATCGCATCTAATTTTTTCTTTCTTCGTACGGAAAATAGAATCCGGATGGTCAATTCTCTGTACCGGCACATTTGTTGGAATCTCAACAACGTCCATACCGTAAATCTCCCGGAATTCTTCTTCTTCTGTAATCGCAGTACCTGTCATGCCTGCTTTTTTCTCAAACATATTATTAAAAGAAATTCTGGAATGTAATCGTTGCAAGCGTTTTGGACTCCCGCTTTACTTTTTACATTTTCCTTTGCTTCAATCGCCTGATGCAGACCATCGGAGAAACGTCTTCCCGGCATGATACGTCCGGTAAATTCATCTACAATCAGAACCTGGTCGTCCTTGACTACATAATCTCTGTCCTTAAACATCAGGTTATGCGCGCGAGCGCCAGAATAATGTTATGTTGAATCTCAAGATTTTCAGGGTCCGAAAGATTCTCTATATGGAAGAACTGCTCAACTTCTTTTACACCGTTTGCAGTAAGCATGACATACTTGTCCTTTTCATTTACAAAGGAAATCGCCATCTTCCTCAACTGCTGTTTTCAGGAGCATATCCATCTTGGATATCTCACCGTCGCCTTCGCCGCGTTTCATCCGTCTTGCAAGATAATCACACATCTTATAAAGCTCGGTTGATTTTCCGCTTTGTCCGGAAATAATAAGCGGTGTTCTGGCCTCATCAATCAAAACGGAGTCCACCTCGTCGATTACGCAGTAATGCAGTCCCCGTAAAACAAGTTTTTCTTTGTAGATAACCATGTTATCTCTCAGATAATCAAATCCAAGTTCGTTATTTGTAACATAGGTGATATCACAGGCATATGCTTCCCGTCTTTCATCATTTGTCGAACTGTTTAAAATAATACCAACGGTAAGTCCCAGGAATTCATGTACCTGTCCCATCCATTCCGCATCACGCTTTGCAAGATAGTCGTTGACTGTTACAACCTGTACGCCTTTTTCCTTCCAATGCATTCAGATAAACCGGAAGTGTGGATACAAGTGTTTTTCCTTCACCGGTCCGCATCTCGGCAATTCGTCCCTGATGCAGAACCACGCCGCCAATTAACTGTACTCTATAATGTTTAATTCCAAGAACTCTGGATGCCGCCTCTCTTACAACTGCAAAAAGCCTCAACCAGCAAATCGTCCAGCGTTTCCCCATTCGCCAGTCTTTCCTTGAATTCCGTCGTCTTTGCTTTGAGTTCCTCGTCCGATAATGCCTGCATGTCAGTATCCAGCGCTTCTATCTTGTCCACAATAGGAGCAATCTTTTTCAATTCTTTCTCGCTATGTGTGCCAAATACTTTTTCAAATAATCCCATTCTATTGTTCTCCTAACTGTTTTTCTAAGTTTTATATCCAAATCTTGTTACTCAGGGTACATAATACCATTATCTCCGTTTTATATCAAGAATTAATCTGAAAAGCTTTCATAAAGATTTGATGAAACCGGAAGAAATTTCGGTCGCTCCATCCTTTTGTCTGCCAGAACAAAACAAAAGGACTATCAGCGTTTTATACTAATAGTCCTTCTCTCTTTATCCTGAAATCTCAGTTTTCATCTGTGAAATAGAATTCCACAGACGCATTCCTGTATGGCAGGTCTGAGATTAAAATTCCGGTTCAATCAAACCATATGTGTTTCCTTTTCTCTTATATACAACATTTACTTCTTCTGTTTCTGCATTCCGGAATACATAGAAGTTATGTCCAAGTAAATCCATCTGATGCATGCATCTTCCGGATACATCGGTTTTACTGCAAATCTCTTGCTTTTACAATCTTAACCTCATCATCATCTTCTGTATCTTCTTCTACAAATGAATGCTGAAGATATGCTGCATTCTGTTCTTTATCAATCAATTTCTTTTTTTTGTGTCTGTTTACCTGTCTTTCAATTACTTCCAGTACGAGGTCGATAGAAACATACATGTCATCGCTTACCTGCTCTGCTCTGATAATATGTCCTTTCATAGGAATTGTAACCTCTATCTTCTGCCTGTCCTTTTCTACGCTAAAGGTAACCTGTGCAACGGCATCCTCAGCAAAATATTTTTCAAGTTTTGACAATTTGTCATATACAGCGTTCTTTAAACCTTCCGTAACATCAATATTCTTTCCACTAATTATGTAATTCATGTTGCCCAACTCCTTCTCTTTCAGGTTCCCCTGAATTGATATTACTATTATACCATAAGATTCAATTATTTCAATACATTTTATACAAAGGAAACAATGGAATTTGGCGTTTTTTATGCAATTTAACAATTAATTTAAAGGTTTTATGAAAAATTCACAAATGCATCTGTACTTTTTTCTTTATTCATCTTCCGGATTCAGAAAGCAAAAAAAGGATATCCTTCTGATTCTATAACCATTCGGATATCCTTCTCTTGTATTTATAATTGAATTTACTGACCTAAAATTCTTACAGCCTTTACAGGTGTTCTGTAGTTATAAACAGACGTCTTAATACCTGTAGCCTCCGTGCTTGCATGTACAACCATTCCGCCGCCGGTATAAATCGCTACATGTCCGATATCGTCTTCGGTTCCGTAGAACAACAAATCACCCGGTTCCAACTCGGAAAGACTTACTTCTGTTCCGTAATAGGACTGTGCTGTTGCGGAATGCGGAAGTGAAATTCCATAATGTGCATATACGGATAATGTAAAAATCCGAACAATCCGCGCCATCTGTCAGGCTTGTACCGCCATAAACATATGGATTACCAACAAACTGCAATGCATAATTTGCAAGGTCTACACCGGTTGAACCACTGGATGGAACAGAATCCGGCTCGCTTGGAGCTTCCGTTGGTGCTTCGGTCGGCGCCTCTGTAGGAGCTTCTGTCGGTGTCTCTGCCGGTGCTTCAGTTGATGAACTATTGCCACCTGCATCATTTGTATTATTTGCTGCTTCCTGTTCCTGTCTTGCCGCAGCTTCGGCTGCTTCCTGCTGTCTCTTTTGCTTCTTCCTCAGCCGCTATTCTTGCAGCTTCAGCTTCCTCTACTGATACAGCCTTAACTGTATCAAATGTAATCTCAACGTAGTCGGAACTGACATATCCTGTCATGCTGTCATCCACCCGAACCTCTGTCCATCCGTCCGACTCACTCAGCACTTCATATGTCTGTCCGCCCGGAACCATTGTCAGGCAATCGCTGTCGCCATCTTGCTGCCTCACGGACATTCAATGTTTCCGTTGTAACGGTTGCAAGTTTGCTGCAGTTTTCTTCTGCATATGCGCCTGCTTCATCGCCAAATACGAGATAATCATTCTTTATGTATCCTTCACATGAACCGGATGCAACCTTTGTCCATGTTTCGCCTTTCTCTTTTACAAGTGCGATTCCGTTTGCTCCAAGTGTTCCTACTAATTCTCCATCCTCACTGGCAGTCGCCCGGATGTTTACCTCATCAGAAACCGTTGTAAGACATCTGTCCTGAAACTGCGGATACTTGCAGGTTGTTTCCTGCGCATCGCCGGTTTCTTTGGATGCTTTCTTTTCTTTCTTTGCACTCTTGCTGTCCTTCTTATCGGAATCTGCCTTTGCTGCTTCCGTTGTTCCTTCTGTCTGTGCTGAAACAGAAGCTTCTTCTGTGGTCTCTGTCTGAACCGTTTCCGCATAACGGTCAAGCGCAGATGAAAGACCTGTATTTGAATCATCGTAGATACTATTTGCTTTTATTATGCCGAATGCTGTGGTAGCAGTCAGGCTGACAGTCACTACAGCAACCGCAATCTTTCTTGTTGCTTTTGACATTTTATTACCTCCCATGCAAATGTCATGTTGCCAATTATTTGTTACAAAAATGTTACATTTCTGGTTCATTATAACAACATTGTATAGGCTTGTCAACATGACATCACAAGGTTTTTCCCCTGTTTTCTCCGTTTTTCGTAAAAATTAAGATTTGACATTTTTAAGAAACTACAACGCCATCTTTTTGCTTTTACTGTAACAATTGCTCCTGTTTTCAGTATCTGCGTCGCATTTTTTCGCTCAATGATAACAGGAATATCTCTGGAAAGCCCAACAATAGCGGCATGCGAATTCTTTCCATCTTTCTCGCATACGATTGCAGACGCTGTCTTCAGCTGTTCCATAATATTGTTGCTGGTTTCTTTCATTACAATGATATCGCCCGGATTATAGCACTTTTTCAGTTTCAGTTCTTCCTCCGAGTTTGCGACGCACAAGGGCGCGCATACATGCTTATCATTTACCGGACCGCCTTTTACAAGAATATGTCCAACCACATGCACTTTAATCAGATTTGTGGTTCCGGCTACTCCAAGCGGCACGCCTGCTGTAATAACAACAATTTCTCCATCTTTAATATAATGATTTCTCTTTGCTGCCTCTACAGAATGTTCAAACAAATCGTCCGTATTATTTTCTTCTGCAATCAGAAGCGGCTGTACGCCCCATGACAGATTTAACTGTCTGCATACTTTTTCCACCGGTGAGCATCCGATAATCGGGCATTTCGGTCTGTATTTTGAAATCATACGCGCTGTTTTTCCGGATTTTGTTACGGTTACAATCGCCGCTGCACCCAAATCAATCGCTGTCGTACATGTCGCATGTGAAATCGCGCTTGTAATATCCGGATTCAGCACATTATCTCTGTTATAAAAGCGTTTTGTATAATCAATATCTTCTTCTGCACGCGCTCTGCAATCTTAATCATTGTATGAAGCGCTTCTACCGGATATTTTCCTGCTGCTGTTTCGCCGGAAAGCATAATCGCACTTGTACCATCATAAATGGCATTTGCAACATCCGTTGCTTCAGCTCTGGTCGGTCTTGGATTTTTAATCATGGAATCCAGCATCTGTGTTGCTGTTACAACCTGTTTGTCCGCATTGTAAACTTTTTTAATAATCATTTTCTGGATGACCGGCACATCCTCTAATGGAATCTCAACGCCCATATCTCCTCTGGCAACCATGATACCATCAGAAACACGAATGATTTCATCAATATTTTCAACGCCCTGCATATTCTCGATTTTGGCAATAATATTAATATTATCACAGTGATGCTCGTCCAGAATTTTTTCTGATTTCCAGAACATCATCGGCGGTTCTTACAAAGGATGCTGCAATAAAATCGAAATCATTTTCAATACCAAATATAATATCTGCTCTATCTGTTTCGCTGATATACGGCATCGACAGATTTACTCTCGGCACATTTACGCCTTTGTGATTAGATACCGGACCTCCGTTTATAACATGGCAGACAATCCTGTTTTCCGATACCTGCTCGACTGTCATTTCAATCAGTCCGTCATCAATCAGAATTGTATTTCCCGGTTTCACATCATTTACCAGATTCTTGTATGTGATGGAAACCATATTTTCATCGCCTTCGACTTCATCCGTTGTAAGCGTAAATGTCTGTCCTGCTTTTAACTCTATTTTTCCATTTTTAAAATCCTTTACCCGGATTTCAGGTCCTTTTGTATCAAGAAGTGTCGCTACCGGCAAATTCAATTCAGTTCTGAGTCGTACAATCCGCTCCATGTTGCGCTTATGCTGTGCGTGGTCGCCATGAGAAAAATTAAATCTGGCAACATTCATCCCCTCTATCATAAGCTGTCTTAAAATGTCGTCGTCCGCTGTGGATGGACCTAATGTGCATATTATTTTTGTTTTTTTTCGCATAATGCCTCCTGCTCATTGTTTCTATATATAATATTATTTTCTTTTTTCAATACGAATATAAAACCCTGCTATGAAATCAGTCCCCATAATATTCATCGTCCGCTGCATCGGACTCTGCCACAGGTTTTTGCGGTATGCTGAGAATCTTTCCGGCATAAAGTTTCAGCGCGGCTATCACATAAAAGCATGTAATGAAAGCGCCAATGCAGTATAACAGGATAAAATGTCCTTTCAATACGAAGCCGCCCAGCAGAACTGCAAGCACAAACCATGGTGTTCTTATTAAAATCGCGCCTTTCATCAAATCCGGGAACTCAACTTCATCGCTCAAGCCAAATGCATATTTTATCAGGCTGCACAATGCTGCCCAAAGCATGCCCGCTATATAACCGGAAAATAACAGAAGAAGCGACAGCAACAAAGGAAACTGCTATCAAAAGCGGCGTATCATATTTTCTCGTCAAAGTAAGCAAAATATCTTTATCGTATACCTCTCTTTTTTCGATTGCCTGCAAATGGTCGTATATGCTTTCCCAGCTAAAACGAGTCGGTGAATCATCACTATATAGAAGAATCTCCTGATTGGTAACAATCACCATCGTCGAATATCGTCCTTCTTCCAGCAGTTCTTCAATCTCATCCGCTTCTACAGCATAATTATTTGAATCAATTCTGATATAGGCGCCGCCTTGTCTTTTTTTCATCTCATATGTCTTTTTGCAGTAAAATCCGTCTTCGCTGACGCTGAAATATGCGATTCTGTCATCAATCGCATCTGCCAGCCTGTTATATCCGACTTGTCTGCTGACTGGTATATAAAAAATGACCAATGGTAAAACAATGCTTACAATTATTATTAACCAATGAACGGAAAACCATGTTGCCTTTTTTTTCCTGTTTCTATATATTCAGCCGGATGAATCAACCCTTTCAGCATGCCGGAGACAGTACCAAAAAATCTTGTTTTTTCTTCCATGCGTGTTTCCTTTCCGAAATTGTATTTTGAAAAGCTGCTCTTTTTCGTTTGCCTGCAAGCAGTCACGATAGTGTATGTTCTTCTGTGTCGCTGCGCTATAATAATTGCGATTGCCGCACTATGTGCTTCTGCAATCGCCACAAACATTCGTATTCCGGACTATCGTCTTTCATACTCATGTTTGTTTATCCGGCAAATAAAACACTATCTTTGCCGGCAAGCAGTCACGATAGTGTTTTGCTTGCCGGAATTATTATATCATCTTATTTTGGGGTTGGCACTAAAAAGTTGCATTTTTTATGTAAAATTCCTGCAAAGGGTTTGCATGGTTTTTTACGTTTTGTGTTCTTTTTTTTGTGATTTCCAGTATTTTCATTTCTTAAATTCTGTAATCTTATTGACTTTTTTTTGTAAAAAAAAAATATATTTTGTAGATTTAGCATATTGTTACAGATATGACTTACATACTTACGACTAAATTTTATTGGGAGGTTCATGATTTTGAAAAAAATATTTATAAAGGCTTTTGTGCGGTTTTCTTGCCGGTTTTGCAGTTTTTTCTCTGCCAAAGGCGATTGACCGGGTTTCCGCACAGACGTATTATGCATCAACAAAGAACGAAGCGAAGTCTTCCGATTCTTCTGACGACATTGAAGACCTTGTTGCAGAAGGTCGATTTGACAGCTCCTCTTTAACAAAAAGAACAGGTTGCCTATATTAATAAGAAATACGGAGAAGACCCACAGGCTATCAGTGAACTGCAGAAGCAGTCGGATTATAACAACAGTCCTTCTCTTGCAGCAATTGATACAAGTCTGTATACACATGACGCCCAGTTTCAGGGATACGATATTATAAATGGTATTGACATTTCCAGATGGCAGAGTGACATTGACTGGAAAAAGGTCAAGGCAGATGGTATCGATTTTGCAATTATTCGTGTTGCGCTCCGGACAACAGAATCCGGAATACTGGAAGCAGACGCATTATATAAGGAAAATCTGAAAGGCGCGATTGATGCCGGTCTCTTGACGTCGGCGTCTATGTATACCACAGGCAATTACAACCGCAGAAGCAAAAAGCAGAAGCAAAATATACGATGGACCTTATCAAAGGATATAACATCACACTTCCGGTTGTTATGGATTTTGAATACTATACCGGCAACACAGGCAGACTTGCAAGAGCCAACCTCAGCGTCACAGAGGCAACCAAAATCTGCAACGCATTCTGTAAAGAAGTGGAAAGCAAAAAATTATACCGCTATGGTTTATGCAAATAAATCTTTGCTGACAAATGACGTCAATGCCGGTTCTATTGCCAAACAGTACCAGATTTGGCTTGCCCAGTATCCGGGATGGGACAGCGCAACAAACAGCATTCATGCTACATATGAAGGAAAATATTCCTACTGGCAGTACACTTCCTCTGGTTCTGTAAACGGAATTTCCGGTAATGTCGATATGAACTTCCGGTATATTAAAAAAAACCGGCTACTGTAAAAAATCTGACAAGAGCAACTGCCTCTCTATGCGGGAAATTACATTGAAATGGGATAAAGTGCCATACGCTTACGGATACCGCATTTACCGTCTGAACAACGAAACCGGTAAATACGACTACGTTGGCAAAACGACCGGCGCAAGTAAAACAACATTTACCGACAAAGAACTTGATATCAATACGTTATACAGCTACCAGGTTCGCGCGTACTATAAATTAAACAGCGGAAATTATTATGGAGCATATTCTAATGTTGTGCATGCTACAACGCAGAAAAAGACAGTTACAAATACAAGAGTAACCAGCCGAACCGACTCCACTATTTCATTAAAATGGGATGCGCAGACAGAGGTCAGCGGCTACCGTATTTCAAGACTGGATGCCGCAACAGACAAATATAAGACCATTGCATATGTTGACGGTGCTTCGAAAAACACCTACAAAGACACTGGACTGAACTGCGGAACTTCCTACTCCTATAAAGTTCGTGCATATTATATGGAAGATGGAAAGCGAGCATATTTTTTGACTATTCCAATGTTGCAACCAAAACAACACTTCCCGGAAAAGTAACCGGCGTTTCTGTTTCCACAACGAAAAATTCCGCAACCATCACCTGGAATCCACAGGAAAATGTCAGCGGTTACAAAGTATATGTGAAAAACAGCAACTCCAAATGGGAACGAATTAAAACCATTAAAAACAAAAATACGCACTCGTTTAAGCATACCGGATTAAAGAGCAATCAGGCATACACCTATTCCGTCATTGCTTACTATACAAAAAGCGGTGCAACAGTGAACACAAAACGTTCCAGTTCTGTTTCTGCTTTGACAAAACCAGCTGCTGTTAAGGACTTTGCGATTGCTTCCCTGACGAAAGACAGCGTACGTCTCAGTTGGAAAAAAAGCAAGCAAAATTGATGGCTACCGAATCTATCAGAAGGAAAATGTTTCCGGTTCAAAATGGGAAAGAGTTGCAACTATCCGTTCCGCCAAAGAAACAACATGGACACAGGAAGGAACTTACTTCAAATAACGGATATCAATTTATGATTAAGCCATACAGAACCTACAATGGCACAACCTATACAGGCGAAAGCGCAACTGTTACAGTAAAAATTGTTCCGGACAAAGTAAGCGGCGTAGTTGCTAAGAAATATGGCTCCAAGCAGTTGTTGTCATGGAAATCTCAGGACGGTGTAGATGGCTACTATGTTTATCAGTACACCAAGAAAACAAAGAAATTTACAAAGCTGAAAACAATTACAGGCGCAAGCCAGAATACTTACATTATTAACAAAGCGCCATCTTCGAAATATGATTACTATGTAGTTGCATTTAACAAAATTAACAAGAAAGTTTATAAGGGAAAACGTTCAGACGTAGCCAAAACAACGAAAGCGAGCCAGAAGCTGACTGTAACATGCGATGTTCTCAACGTAAGAAAGAAAGCCGGAACAAACAGCAGCATTGTAACAACTGTAAAAAATGGCAAAACACTTACAATCAAAGGACTTACAAAAGAGCGGTTCTAAGAACTGGTATAAAGTTACTTTCAAGAAAGGAAGTAAAACCTATACCGGTTATGTATCTTCCGATTATGTAACACTGAAGTAAAAAACGGTGAACCTTAAAAAGCAATGTATCCACAAAAAAATACTGCTTCAAAGCAGTGCAATCGCCAAATAGTGAATTTCAAAATAGTGAATTTCAAAAATAATGATTCTCTAAACGGTGTAACCCCAAAAAAAAGGTTGCACCGTTTTTTATAATTCGTCGCCCCGCAGTCCAGGGTTGTCCATCGATGCATTGAAGCCGAATTTGCAAAATGTGCAAATAATTGCTATTAAAATATATAAAATTGTGAAATTAATTATATTAAATTTATAAAAATTGGTGCAATTAATTTATTCATAGATGTGAGCATTTGAGAAATTAATTCATTCATAGATGTGAGGATTTTTTTAAAATTAATTTATATTTAAATATGAGAATATGTGAAATTAATTAGTTTAAAATAGTGTGGAAATAAGTGAAATTAATTGGTTAAAAAATGTGCAAATTTGTGCAAATAATAGATAAAAATCTTGCGAAATAGTGCAAGTTATGCTATTTTGTAACTAATTAAATCTTTGGAGGTTTGCCTATGGAACGAAACGCATTGCAAGAACTGTTGAATTGGAACACCAACCAGCGTAAAAAGCCTTTAATTGTATGGGGTGCAAGGCAGGTTGGTAAGACGTATCTGATAAAAGACATATTTGCCGAAACTTATTACAAAGACAATTATATCTATATCGACTGTAAAATTGAAGATGATGTCCGCGAATTTTGTTCCAAAACTGCTAACGCAGGCAAAATCATTGAATATTTATCACTTTACAAAGACAGACAAATAGATAAAAACACGCTATTGATTTTTGACGAAGTACAGGAATGTCCCAACATTATTTCATCCCTGAAATACTTTTGTCAGGATTACAGACAAATTCCGGTAATTGCAACCGGTTCCATGGTACGTATTAAAATTCAAAGAGAAACACATAAACGCGGTTCATCGGAAAACGATAAATTTTTGTTTCCAGTCGGTAAAATAAATCAATTGACGATTTATCCGATGTCCTTTGATGAGTTTTTGATGAATAGCAATAAAATGCTTTTTAACGCTGTCAAAAAGGCTTATGAAAACAAAGCGCCGCTGGACACAAAAAATTCACGAACTGGCAATGGAACAAGTATATCGGTATCTGCTTATTGGCGGTATGCCTGAAGTGGTAGAAACCTATCTTGAAGATGGTGATTTGCTTGAGTCGAGAGAAATTCTAAAAGTTTTGTACGACAACTACCTTTCCGATATGGAATTGTATCAGGCAAGCCCGGAAGCAGTTCTGCGTTCTCGTGCCTTATTCCAGAATATCTACAAGGAACTTAACAAAGAGTCAAAGAATTTCTCACCGGGACTTATTGCAGAAAAGAGCCGAACAAGAGATTATGCAACTTCTATACAATGGCTGACAATGGCGCATATTATCAATCAGTCTTTTCAGCTTAAAGAACATATTACGATGCCACTAATGCCAGATAATGAAAGTAATTTCCGCCTGTTTCTCGGCGATATCGGTATGTTTTCTTATCAAAGCAATATTAACGCCGCCTCGTTCATATCCAGTGAAAGAGAGAATACGCTGTCGGGCATCTTTTTTTTTGAGAATTTCGTAGCAAACGAATTGATTGCCAAAGGACACAACCTGTATTACTGGCGTGGAAAATCATACGCGGAATTGGAATTTATTGTTGAATCAAATAACAAGTTATATCCGATAGATGTTAAAAAAAAGAGCAAAGGCACATTAAATTCACTTGAGAAATTTGCAAACCACAACAAGTTTGCATTTGCAATTAAAGTTTCTAAAAACAATTATGGCTATAACGCAGCGCAAAAACTGCTTACTATCCCATTTTACTTTATTCCATTTGCAGCAAAAGACCTGGCAGACGGAACGATGGATATAAATCATGGATATCAAATAGAAAAAGAGAGGAAATCAGTATACGCTTTCCAATTGAATTTTGCAAAACGGTGTAACCTCAAAAAAAAAAAAAAGGTTGCACCGTTTTTTATAATTCGTCGCCCCGCAGGCCAAGGTTGTCCATCGATGCATTGAAGCCGAATTTGCGTGTTCGTTGAATGATAATAGAAAATGCATTATCCGTGTCTTCTATTATCTGTTCCGATTCATCTTCTGAAATCTCCAATTCATTTCCGGATACTTCAACAAAATACCGGCTTCCCTGTTTGTGAAGCACTATGCCTTTCCCCATATCAACAGTCTGCCGGCGTTCTTTCTTTTCTGCTCTTTCTATCATCGTGCCGGGATTGGGCAAAATGGTGGATTTTTCATTTGCATCTGTCCTTTTGACTTTACTCATTCTAATTTCCATACGATTATTCCTCTCTTGTTACAAATCTTCTCCGGAAGAAAATACATATCCGATTCCTCTGACGGTCTGAATATAACTTTGCATCCTCCTCCAGCTTATCACGCAGTCGTTTGATATAAACAGATAACGTATTATCATCGACAAATGCTTCGTCTACATCCCACAGCCGCTCAATCAACTGTTTTCGTGTCAGCACCTGATTTTCATGCGTCACAAGCTCCTTGAGCAACCGAAATTCGCTCGGCGTACATTCAATATTTTTGTTGTACCGATATATTTTGTACTGATTATTATCCAATCGCGTATGCCCGAAAACAATCTCTTTTTGCCGCATCCGGCTCTTTGTTTGTTTTAACAGCGTTGTATCTCTGCCGCCGCAGTATCGCCGACATCCGCGTCAGCAGTTCTTTTTACCCGGTATGGTTTTGTAATATAATCATCCGCGCCAAGTTCCAGTCCCTGCACCAGATTCACCTCGTCGGAAACAGCAGTCAGAAAAATCACCGGAACATAATTGCCCGATTCCCGAATCCACCTGCAAAAGTCATATCCATTTCCATCCGGCAGCATAACGTCGAGCAGCACCAAATCAATATCCGGCTGCAGCTTTTCTTTTTTGCCGCCGCCAAATCCGCTACCCGGACGACATCATAATTTTCTGTTTTCAGCGTATATTCTGTCCCCATGGCAAGTGCATAATCATCTTCTACCAGCAGGATTTTTCCATTTGTCATTTTCCAGACCACCCATTTCATTTTTACAAATTATATCTGTTCCGTTCTTTCCCCTTGTCTAAAACCAAATTGCCTGCTGTCGCGCTATTTCAAAATTCAGACACATTCTTATCATGATTTATCGAGAGCAAAAAAACAGATGGCGCCGACAAGGCTGATAAGAATGCCGCCTGCCAGCAGGTAACATCCTGCTCCATACCCTGCATATCCTGCGTAGCCGGTTTCCTGCATACTCTCTGTCGTATCTTTCATAATATCGCGAATTGCCTGGATTGTTTTATTATTTTTCATTATAAAAAATGCAGCTGCAGAAACCAGCGTCGGAAGAAACATGCTCATGTTAAATATATTCCATGTATCTCTGTCGCCTTTCAGATAAATCACGACAATCACAATCCCTGCCACGCCTGCCAAAAAGAATCAGATATGGCAGAAGTTTTGTCATGAAGCCGATTTCCCCCATGCCGCTGTACCGCACTGCAAGCTTTTTCAGATTCAGCAGTGGAAAACTCTCTTTATATCCTGAACATTTTCCATTGTAAACCGATATCTCAAAAAAGGAAAAAATCCAGACACCAGAATCATTATCATTCCTGCAAGGTACACCAGACTGAATTTGTTTATTTTCATACTTCCTCCAATAAAATTTAAATAGCCTGCGCTATCTGTATCTGCCGCAAAAATTTGAATTATAAAATTCGGCTGAAATTATTTCGGCTATTTAATTCGGAATGTTGCTTTTACATAACCATCTGCAAAAAGAACGTAATCTCTGCCATCAAATGCCCACATCAGCGCTTCTTCCGCATAAGACGGTTCTACAAATTTTACATCAATTCTCGAAACATCTGCGGTCTGAACTGCCGCTGTACGAAGCAGAAGCATCCCCTGTACCACCGGATGTTCCGTCAGATGAATCTTATTCTGGTCCCCTGTTTCTTTGCTGAAACCGTATACTTCTTCTTTTTTGAAAATGTATGAAATGGCTCTGCATTTTCATAAGGCGCAGCCGCAACCCGTTTTAATTCTTTTTTCTTTGTCAGATGGTTTCACCAGCGTAACCGTAAATTTCTCCACAGGATTTTCAATTCCTTCCACATATCCAAGAATCGGCAGAATATACATAAATGCATTTTCCTTTTTACTTCTCCAAACTGATAGCTGATGTTATCCGCCTGTTCTGCCTGTTCTTTATCCGCCATATATGATATTTTTCCGATAAATGCGCCCTGATAAGTAGATGCATCCATTTCTGTCATTTTTGTACCAATCGCCATGATTCTGTCATAAATATTCATTTCCTAACCTCTTTCTTTTTTTTTTTAATTTTTAATCCATGCTTTTATTTTGTTCCAAAATAGATTTCACATAATCCCATACTTCCGAAAAATGCAGTTCAAATCCTTTCTGCCTTTCATTATAAACAATTTTATCAAGAATCACAACAAAGGATTTTAGGGCGTCGGGGTTCCAATTTCGTATCCCTGTTCTTTTTATCATCCTGATATCTGTCTCAAATGTTATCCCTGTCGTCGTAAGGAAATCCCCGCTTATTACTGCATTTGCGCCTGCACGAAGCGCCGCTTTTCCGTTGTCCGGAAGAAATGCACGTCCTGCCGCCAGTCGGATAAACGTGTCCGGAAGAATGAACCGGAAGATTGCAACAGTCCGGATAAAATCCTCTGCCTGCACCGGCGGCTGATTCTCAAAATAAGTACCCGGTATCGGATTTAACATATTGATTGAACGGAATCGACATCCAGCGCTTTCAACGAAAATGCAAGGTCTATCCTGTCTTCCATCATTTCTCCAAGACCGATTAATCCGCCGCTGCACACCTTCAATCCGGCTTCCTTCGCCGCCCGGATGCTCTTTCTTTTATCCTCTGTCGTATGCGTCGTGCATAAGGTTTTAAAAAATGCCTCCGACGCCTCCAGATTGTTATGCACCATCGTCATTCCTGCCGCGCGAAGTTTTTCAAAATCCGTCTTGTCAAGCATTCCAAAAAGAAGCGCATACATGAATATCCGCCTTATCCCGAATATCTTTTATATTGCCTGCCGCAAGTTCCAGTTCCCGTTTGCTCAGGCGGCGTCCAACGGAAACCAGTCCGTACCGGCAGGAACCTCTGGATTTATCCTGTATCGCAAGATTTGTCAGAATTTCCTCTCCCAGAACGCATTCCGCAGATACGGTATCTCTTGCTCTCGTTGACTGCGCGCAGTACAGACAGTCCTCGCTGCATCTCCCAACTTTCACAGCAGCCACCGAACATATGTCGCAAACATTCCCGCAAAAATGAAACCGGATTCTGTCAGCCGCCTGCGTCAGCTCCGAAAGCTCCGCCCCCACCAGCGAAACCGCCTCTTTTCTGCAGATTTTGTATCCTTCTTTCACTCGTTTCTCTAATTCCAGTAATTCTTCTGTCGTCACGCCATTGCTCCTCTTTTTCTAAAACAAATTCCACCTGTAAAATCAAAATCTTAAATCTCAAATTTCAGGGGTTCTTCCCTTTCATAATTTTGTAAAATATAGTAGAATTATATCGTATGGGGTCTAAAAAAAGAAAGTCCCCTTTGGAGGTTTACATCGATGATTAATATATTAGTAGTTGAAGACGAGCGGCCAATAGCCAACCTGATAAAAATGAGCCTGACAAAAGCAGGATATTCCTGTACCTGCGTCTATGACGGACTGGCTGCCGCCGATATTCTGGAAGAAAATACATTTGACTTAGTTTTATTAGACATCATGCTGCCGGGTGCATCCGGTTATGATGTCCTCGAATATATCAAACCACTGAAAATTCCTGTTATTTTTATTACAGCGAAAAATTCCTTAAATGACAAAGTAATGGGGCTGAAAATGGGCGCCGAAGACTATATTGTAAAACCATTTGAAATTGTAGAACTGCTCGCGCGGATTGAAGTTGTTTTTACGAAGATACAATAAGCTGAACACGACCATTACCGTTCGGGACCTTGTCATTGACACAGTTGCGATGAGCGTCACAAGAAATGGCGTCGAGATTCCGCTGACGAATAAGGAATATGAATTATTGTTACTGTTTGCCCAAAATCCAGGCGTTGCTTTATACCGGGAAACCATCTACGAGCGCATCTGGGGCGGCGACTATCCCTGCGACAGTCGTACGGTTGCCCTGCACGTTCAGCGTATGCGTAAAAAGCTCGGACTGGAAGACTGTTTAAAGACGATTAACAAAATCGGATACCGTCTGGAAGTTTAAAAAGGAGTTCCTATGAAATTTAAGCACAAACTGGTTCTTTTGTATTGTTGTTCTGCTTGGACTTTCGTTCGGACTGGGTGGAACAATCCTGATTAACCGTTCATTCAAATCTTCTCTGTCGTCTGCAATCGAAAATGATTTGCATAACTATCAGAGTGTTCAGGATACGCTGTTAATTGCGACGGAAACCAATTCCGTTGCTTCCTACAACGATTTATCCAATATGATTAACCAGTTGTCGTCGCATGGAAATTCGGTCTGGACAAATCTTATCCTGACAAATTCAGCATCCGAGGTTGTCAGTATTTTAAACTCCTCTTTTTACCTATCAGTCCATGGTGCCTGCAAGCGAGGATACCTGCAGTTCCATTATTTGGTCGGATAATGACCACTATTACCACCAATTGTCAGGAGCCTTACACATTGAACAGGAAAATATATCGATTGCACAAATGGACATTGTATATGATATTACATCTGTATATGCTGCAAGAATGCAGCAGCAGCGGACATTTCAGTTTATTTTGATTGCTATTTTCATTATTGGCGGCATCGTTGCAATTATCGCAGCCAGCATGCTGACAAAACCTCTGGAAAAAACTTTCCTCTATGGCGCAGCATATCTCGCATGGCGATTATTCTACGCGCGTGCATATCCAGTCCGGAGATGAAATTGAAACGCTCGCAAACGACTTCAATCATATGGCAGATACCATTGAAGATAATATTTCCGAACTTCATCTTTCCATCGAAAAACAGGAACAGTTCATGGGAAGTTTTGCGCATGAACTGAAAACGCCGATGACTTCCATTATTGGCTATGCCGATTTGCTGCGAAGCCAGGATATGAGCGAGGCAGAAACAAACGAAGCGGCAAATTATATTTTTTCAGAAGGAAAACGTCTGGAAAGTCTGTCGCTGAAGCTGTTAGACCTTCTTGTTGCAAAAAATCAGGAAACGATTCTGACTGCAACCGACCCTTCCCTTGCCATCCAGAATGTTATCAATATTATGAAGCCGGAGCTTGCAAAAAGAAAATATTACGCTGAAAGCAAGCTGCAGAAAAGGCTGCTGCATGATGGACATTGATTTATTCCAATCTTTGATTATCAATATTATAGACAATGCCAGAAAAGCGATTGACGAAAGCGGTACGATTCATGTAGCCGGTACCGTTCGGGAAGATAACTACGTTATTATTATAAAAGATAATGGCCGCGGTATGCCGCCGGAGGAAATCAGCCGAATCAGCGAAGCCTTTTACCGAATTGATAAATCCCGCTCCCGCGCACAGGGCGGCGCCGGTCTTGGACTTGCAATCTGCAGCAAAATTGCGGAAATTCATCAGGCTAATATAAAATATAAAAGCGCTGTCGGACGCGGAACCGTCGTTACGATATCATTACCAAATGTAAAGGAGGCATCCTATGAACGAACAGGACAATAAAGATTCTATCATAGCATCCTACGAACTGACCGCCTCGCATAAAGAAGAAGACAGCATTTCGGAACATGAAATGGATGATATGATTCGTGAAAGCGAAGATGAAAACCATACTGCCCTTCCAAGCCAGAGTCAGACCAGAAAAATTTCCCCATTTTGTTTGCAGCCATTTTCTCTGGCTGATTATTTGCGTCGTCATTTTTGTCCTTTGCATTTTTCTATCCAATTTATGTTTTAAACTGCAGGACAGGAAAACCCTGAATTCTGTTGGGGAATATTCGATTAATCAAATCAGTCTGGAAGAAACCAGCAATATGACGATTCTGGAAAAGGTAACCATTATTAATGGCGATTGCTATTATACCGATTTGAATTTTGATTATACCGACAAGCATTCCTATGGCGAAATTCATGACCTGGCAGTTAAAGAACTTGGCGCCTTTTTTTACCGAATGTCTGGACATTCCGATTACAGTCGATGGTATATACGAAATGTATATTAATAAATATATGATTTCTTCTGATACATTCAACCAGAGTTTCACCGGCTGGGTTATCAACATCAACTATTTTGGATTTCTGCTGAATTTTGTTATGGATTATGATACTGCGAAGATATTGTCGATGACTTTTATTTTGGACCCGGAAACAAATTCATATTACAGCGTAGATGCGCTGCTGGAATTACCTTATTATGAGTCTTATATTGCTCCGTTAGACGATTTTATGAGCAGAGGAAATGCCGAAAATGAAAATCAGAAAACGCGCATTGCTGCCTCTTATTTAAAAAAAATCTGGGACAATACTATGGCGATGACATCGTAGATAAACTTGAATACGATGCTTCTTCCGTATCCGAAAGTAATACGGAGTCTGAGTATGGTGAAAATGCGGCTGCTTCATCTGATTCGGATGATTCCTATAATCAGACCTATACCTTTTCCTGTACGGATGAAAACGATACGTCCTATATGATGATGATACGAACAAGCAGATATATATTCCAGATAAACCGATATTTTTACGATTAAGCATTCCTTAAGTTTTATTAAGAAGAAAGATGCAGAATTGATGCATTTTTTTTGCAGATTTTGATGCAAGTTCTTTTTTTATAGTAGCATTATCAAGAAAAAAGGGATGGTGCTTATGAAGGTATCCTTGCAGAGAAAAGAACAGGAATGAGTGCAGTACATATGAAAAAGACAGAGAGGTCTTTTATCCGCTGCGATTATCTCAAAGTTAAGTTTGGTATCTTTGCAGTTTGTTGTTTTATTTTATTAGTTGCCATTTTGCTGAAAAGTACCATCTTCTAATCTCTTGAGCCCCCTCATATTTCAGACTAGCTCCAGATACGTTTCCCGGTATCTGGAGTTTTTCATTTCTAATCTGTTTTTTCTGCTGCATATTTTGTTGACTTTTCCGCTGTGTTTCCCTGCGTTTTTTTTCTATCCGCTTCTGCTTCTTTACCGCTTCCCGCTCTGCCGACTTGTCCGGAAGAATTCCGCAGGCCTCTAATGCCCTTGGCCATGGTCCGAAAAACGCTTTTATGCGCTCCACCTGTTCCGGTGTAAAATCCGATTTTTTCGGATATCTGCCAAGCGTTTCATATGCGTGGAGCAGCAGCTTTTTACAGTCTTCTTTTGTCATTATATTCCTCTCCATTTTTGAATTTTTTATCAAATACATTTTCCGATTTTTCGAATGCCGGTTTGTTTTTTTTAAACAAGCCCCCAGTGGTTTTATCCAAGCTGGAGGCCCGTCTATTTGCTTTCTTTTACTATTTTACCCGTATCGTCTTTACCTTACTGTAAATACCATAATACTTCTTGCCATTAATCGTCTTATAGGCTCTTACTTTTTACATAATACTTCTTTCCCTTTTTCAGCTTCTTCACAACTGCACTCGTTTTCTTGCCGCTTACATATTTGGACTTTGCTGATTTGAAGTTTTTATTGGTCGAATATGTAATCTGGTAACCGGATGCACCGGAAGATTTCTTATATGAAATCTTAAATGCCTTTGTTCCGGACGCCCTTAATGACTGAACCGTCGTTTGTTTCGGTACAACGACAATCGTTATCACACCGCTGCCCTTCTTGTAATTTGCAGTCGCTGCCGCTGTAACCTTAATCTTTACCTTTCCCGGTTTTTTCGTCTTTACAAAGCCGGATTTCTTATTTACAACCGCTACCTTTTTATTGGAAGATGTATAAGTAACCTTGCCTTTTGCAGACGCTTTGACTGTAAGATATGTGTTGTATGCATATATCGTCTGTCCGCCGACCTTCTGCGCTGCTTTCTTAATTGTAAAGTTCTGTTTCACGCTTCCTGAATAGTTGCCTTTACCTGTTACCGTTACGGTCGCAGTTCCCGCATTTTTGTTATTCGAATACGAAACGGTATAATCTGCCTTTGTTAATACTTTGCCGCCTGCGGTTACTGTTACAGCCGGTTTTTCTTACCTTTCCTGTATATGTAACATCCGCTACTTTTACAGATGTATTTTTCGCTGTAAAGTACCGTTACAGCAGATGGCTTCTCGGTTGTATTTCCCGGCGTCTCCTCTGTCGTTTTATCCGGCGTCTCCTCGGTTGTTTTTTTCAGAAGAATCTTCGGTTGGATTATCCGGAGAAACAGTTTCTTTCTTCTTTACAGTTACGCGGACTGTCGCCTCTGCCGCTTCATAGTTTGCTGTTCCATTTGATGTTATCGTAATATCGGTAAATCCTGCTGCCTTTACTGTAACAAGACCGGTTTCCGCATCGACTTCTGCAACTGCCGGCGCGGAAGATACAAATGTCAGCGTGCCTTTTCCATCTGCCTGCAATGCAAATGGTTCTGCGCCTTCTGTCACTTCAATACTTGCGGAAGAAACAGCAATCGTCTGCGCCGCTTTTTAATTTCAAATTCCATCGTAATGGTTCCGAAATAGAAACCTTTTCCTGTTATTTCTACTTTTGCAGTTCCGGCCTTTACGTTTTTGCTGCATGCAACCACATAATCCGTATCTTTTACAAGATTGTTTCCTGCATAAGTCAGTATCAGTTCCGGCACAATTGCTTCGCCGGTATACGTCTGTGCTTCAATCTTATCGCAAACTGCCTTGCTGATATCTCCGGTTACCGTAACTTCAAATGTTTCCGTCTTTTCCAGATAATTGTCGCCCTCCGGCGCTGTAATTGAAACTTCTGCAGTTCCAATTCCATTTATCTGCAGGTTTCCATCGTCGTTTACCGATACAACTGCTTCATTTCCGGAATGAATAACAGGTACGGTCTGTGCTTCCGGTGCGATTTCTATCACAGCATCCACGCCATATACTACTGTCGTATCTTCCGGTACATTTGCAATCGTCTGTTCTGCTTTCTTAATTTCAAATGTCTTTTTGAACAGAACCGGTAAACGCGCCCTTTCCGGTTATCGTACAGGAACCGGTTCCGGCATTTAGATTATTTTCATATGTAATATCATAAGCGTCGCTGTCTAACAGATTATGATTGACATACACGCTTACCTTCGGCTCGACTGCTTCGCCTGTATAAGAAACAGCTTCCACTACGACTTCTGTATTGTCCTCAGAAATGACTTTTTCTGCATCAGCGGCTGCTGTTATCGTATACCATGCGGTTCTTCCGCCTTTGGATGCAATAATACTGCAGGTCACGCCATTTGTCAAATCCAGATTGTCGGATAATCCGTTCACTGTAACATAATGTGCGTCTGCTTCTGTTTCGTAACCGACTGCGACATTTGACAAATCGGAATCCTGGAACAGACTTACATTTACCAGGAATGGGTTCTCCTGCGTTCCGTCTCCTTCCAGTGCTTCTCCATTTGCTTTATAAGTATACTGTGCATTCCAATTCGCATCATACGTTGTTTCCACCGCAAAGGAAAACCTTGCTGCCGCCAATCGTAAGCGTCTTAAATGTCGGAAGACCGGAATATGAAGCTGCAACATCCGCACCGGTCAGTGCATAATGGAATTCCAGTACATCTCCATCCTCGATTTCAATCGCGGATACTCCCATATTTGAGAAATCATCATCATTATATGAGAAACTCCAGCCTGACATCGAATATTCTGCTGTAACAGAAAGTCCGTTGATAGAGGAGAAATATGCAGAACCCCATGAGGTATCTATCACATAATCAATATCGTTTTCTTTGAAAATCTTCTCAATCGCTTCCAGTGCAGTTGCTGCATTTACTTCTGCATCATCAAGAATCACACCGGTTTCCGATGCTCCGTCAATGCCTGCCGCCACTGCAGTATAATCATAAACGCCTACTTTTACGGTCTTTTGCGTGTCCACAGCTTCTTTTAACGTCTGATACAGATTTACAAATGCTTTATCTGCATCGGATAACTGCTTGCCTTCCATGCTGGTAACCGCAGGTTCAACCGCTGCAAGAATCTCCGCATGCTCTGATTTTTCTACGGTATCTGCAGTTAATTTCTTTACGTCTGCGAGGGCAGAACCGGAAACATAGACTGCCTCATCTTCTGAAATGCCGCCGCTTGCAGCATCCGTATTGGAATATACCGATTCGGCAATTGTAACAGATTCGCTATATCCGGCAAATACGTTTTCTTCTGCCGGCGTGCTTCCATCCACAACGGTTCCTGCGCTGTAACAGTCGGTAATTTTTTGCAATCTCGCTATCTGCTGTATCACCTTTATAATATCCGGCAATTCCTCCGGCATATTGATTTGCTGTAATGGTTCCTGCATTGTAACATCCGATAATTTCCGGCGCCGGTGACGGACGATATCCTGCGCTGTAATTGCCAAGGATTCCTCCGGCTTTTTGATTTGCGGATACTTCGCCATAATTCGTACAATTCTTTATCGTGATATTGTGGCTTATCATATCGCCGAGAATGCCGCCGACATTTCCGCCATTTTCTGCTTTTATTGCTCCATAGTTCATACAGTCTTTGATAACTGTATTGCTTGCGCTGCTTGTATAAGCGTAACCTGCAATACCGCCGATATTGGCAGATGTGCTTGTTCCTGTATATGTAATATCCACATAGGATACACAGTTTGATATTTCAGCCGGTGCATCTGCAGTTCCCATATTCAGATATCCGACAATGGCACCAGAACTTGTTTTTGTCTTTAAGGAAATATCGCCATCGACTGTCAGATTGCAAATCTTTCCTTTTGCCATTCCAAACAAACCAGCATAAGCCGCATCATTTACATACAGATTCTGAATGGTATGTCCGTTTCCATCAAAGGTTCCGGTATATACATAAGAAGACGTACCGATGGGCGTCCATGGATATCCGGCAAGATTAATGTCGGTTGTGAGTACCACGTCTGCGTCCTTCTGCGCACCTGACTTGTTCACTTCACAGGCAAGCCAGTAAAGTTCTGCGCCTGTACCAACCTGATAAACACCGTCTACAAGCTCCGGCTCGGATTCTGATATACCATCCCACGCAGTTTCACCGGAAGCTGTCAGCCGTATCGTCTTTGTGATACTGTCTGTATCATCCGGGATTTCAAAGGAACCGGTCTTATACATGTATCCGGCACAATAAATTGTGTAAGTATATGTCTTTCCGGTATATCCCTTAAAGGAACCGTCTGTAACGGTTGTTTTTTTTTCGCTTCATCTACGACTGTAATCGTGGTAATCGTCTATTTTTTCCTGCGTTTTGCTGTCTGTTACTTTTAATGTAACGTCCACAAAATCAGTCGCTGCAAGCTTAAATTCCTGTTCCGGAAGCACGCCGAAGCTGCCAACATAAGATTTTGCAGTAAAATCTGCCGGTTTTCCGGTTACATGGCTGACTGCTCTGTGTGAGCCATATGGTGAACCAAATCCGCCTTCATTCAAATATCCACGCAATGTAAATGTGTCATTTGCATAATATTCCGGTATTGTCACCGTAACTTTCTGGCATGCAGGCGTAGATGCAAACAGATACTGATTTCCGGTTCCGGTATAAACGGTACCGTCTGCATCCGTAAGCTTTATGCTGCCGCTCATATTGTAAATTCCGGCAAATTTGTTTGCAGGAATATACACTCCATCATAAGCAAGACTGCCATCGCTGCTTCTTTCTCCATATGTAATTTCAATCGTATCGCCAGCCGAAAGTTCTTCTGCCGCTATCTCATTTCCGTCTGCATCCTTATAAATATAAGAAACTGCAACTTCCTTTGCACGAATGACCTGATAGGTGCTTACGCCATTCTTCGTTACTTTTACTACATTCGGTCCTTCTGTAAGACCTGCAATCGTATAGCTGCCATCTGCATTTCTCGTAATATCTTTTTGCGGAGAAACCATCATACGTCAACGTACCGCCTGCAAGATTCGGACGAAGTACCGATACGGACACACCGCTTTCCGGTGCAAATGTATATTCTGCGCCATCGCTGCCCTCCGGATAGTATAAAACGTCAAGCTGTGCATCAATCGCATCTCCTGCAGTCTTTGCGCCCGTATTGTTCAGTCCCTGATTGATTGTCATGTTGGTTTCAATGGATGAGCCATCTTTTCCAACTGTCACAACAACCACACCTGTATTTTCCGGCCAGATTGCACTATAGAACGAGCCGCCCATACCGACTTTATTTATCTGTGCGTCGTATGTCACCAGAAGAATTGCGGTTCCCTCTGATACCCGCTTTGATTTCTGCAGCTTCTGAATGGCTTCCCGGCGTTACCTGAATGACATTATTGGATGGATTTCCATTTTCATCAATTACGGTATAGTGGAAATCCGGTTCTGCTGTTTTTGCGTTGCTGATTCCTTCAATTGCCTGCCAGTTCCGGAAGCTTTCCATTTTGTAGGACTCTCCCTTTTCCAGTGACAGATACCCTTTTTCATTGGTCGTCATGTAAATATCAGCTACATCATATTTATTTTCGGAAAAATCATGTATCACCGTATCTGCACGATATGTACTGCTTCCAATATACATATCATCTTTTGTTACGGTATACGCTGCGTCTTGTGTTGTGGAAAACCAGTTCCAGTATGTCACGCCGCCATCACAGGATACTCGGTAATAATAGGTCGTTCCATTTGCTACCTTATATTCATAAGTATCATAACCGGCTTCTGTACTTTCTGTCTGTACGCCATCCAAATCCTGATAAATATAATAGGTAGATAATGTTCCTACCCGAAGCTCTGCTCCTGCCGGTACCGTTACGCTGACTTTTCTTGCCACCGGAATCGCCGCACTAAAGCCATAACTCCGATTTGCTGTAAGCGTTGCAGATACCGTTTTTTCCATATAACCATCCAGTCTGTCGCCAATCGGTGAAAATGTAACCGATACTGTATCTCCCCTTTGTAGCAGAGCGCCGCATACTGGGCATAGGATGTTTCAGTTGCCGCCTTCATCAGACCTGGAACTGCATGACGGTCTGCACTGTTTTGAGAAACGACCTTACAGGTCATCTCATAATCGATGCCTTCCGTCCAGTATTTCCTTGTTCCATCTACTGTATCGTAGCTTGAGCAGTAAATTCCCGTCGCACTTAACAGGCTGTATGACTGTTCTTTTTTTCGGTAACAACCAAATCAATCGAACCCATATCCACTTTGTCCGAACCGCTCATTTTATTAAGCAGAAAGTCTGTATGTACCAGCTGCCAGTCCTGCTGTATAGGTATAGTTCTCCGGTTCTCCAAGCTCAACCGCATTTCCATCTGCATCCGTAAGCGTCATATAAGGCGCCTGATTGTTCATCGTGATGGAAACGCTGCTTTTCTCCATGCCGGTTATCTGCTTTTCAGCCTGTTCCACTTCATCTGCAGTCGCATCGAAATCCGCCATAACTGAAAGAAGTTCTTCATTCAACGATGTGTCCTTTGCGATTTCTTCTGCATGTTCTGCATAAAGTGTATAGAGTTCCGTCTTATCCTGCGTCACATAGTAAGCACCGTCGTCGCTCATCCCATATCCCAAATCACCGCCATAATCTGCGAGGGTAAACTGCCAACGGATAACATGCGTATCTGCATCACCGGAAACGGTATCGACCAGATAAGAACCTGCCCCTGTATCTCCAAGTACATTGTCTACGGTATTCATCCAGCCGGACATAGTAGTATAATCAAATTCACCCAAATCCGTTCCCGTTTTGCTTTCAAGTGTCAATTCTTTCTTTATGTTTTCTGTAATAAGCATCCTTCAATTCCTGCGGAACATTTACAGCGCCTGTATCAATGCCTTTATATTGGAAAGATAAAAGTCGCTGCTGTTAAAGCTGCCTGTGTCGGCAGGTGTCGTTTCTAATCCCGCCTGTTTGAAAAATGCATACGTTGCCTGTGAAACGGTAAGCTTTGAAAGGTCAAGTTCAACGCCTTCTTGCTTCCACACATTTCCAATCTCCTCATAGGACATCCGTTCCGGGGTTATGTAAAAACCCTGTCCAAGCGTAAATCCCTCAAGAGAAAGCACAACATATTTTGTGCTGTAGTCCGTTGTACTTTCTTCTGCTGCCGCTGCAGTCTGCATACCGGGATTTGTATCCGATACGAATGGCACAAAGATAACTGCACACAACAATAAGAATGAAAGTACCAGATTCCTGATTCGTTTCATTTTTGTCGATTCCTTTCTTTATTCTTTTTTTTGGTTATAAAGCAGGGAATGTATCTTCTGCTTTTTCCCACGCCCAAAAGCTGTAAGAGCAATCATGTCCTATCGCTCTTTTCCGGAAATCTGTATTTGTTTCGCCCCTTACCCGGATTGGAACAAATAACGCCGGAAAAATCTCATAAAATCTGCGGGTATTCTGACTCAAAGATAATTCTTAACACAGTAATGGCGGTTGCACCGGAATCTCACCGAATTTCCCCTAATCGGACGCCCAAAAGACAGCATCCGAGCAGACTTCTTATCTATGAAATTACATGACTTATCTTAATTCCTGAAAGAATAAATGTCAATCTATATCGATATTTTGAGCCGAATCCGTTCTTTTTTGTTTTTGTCATTATCCTATTTTTTTCTGCATACATATTAGTAACTATTTTTTTACAGGTCAGGTTAGCATGAAAGTACCCGATAAAAACACCTTTTAAAAAATCAACCGATTTTGCCTTCTTTTTTTGTTTGTCTTTCTCTGTTCGATGTCCGTCCCGCTTGTATTTTACAATCGATACCATACGTCTTCTGATTCGGAATCTTCCACGTCCGATACGTCGCCGGATACGAAACGCACGGAAGAACCAACGACTGCCGAAGGCCCCGGCGCAGGACTTGTTATTACTCTGGACCCCGGACATGGCGGCTACGACCCCGGCAAAATCGGCGTTGATGATGTAAAAGAAAAAAGATATCAATCTGGCAATTTCCCTTTATTTAAAAGAAGAATTGACAAAGATGGGATTTCAGGTTTATATGACGCGGGAAGAAGATATTTCGCTGAATACGGATACTGCCGGAAGCAAAAAAGTTTCTGATTTGAACCACCGGGTTCAGATAGTTTCTGAACATGATTCAGACCTGTTCATCAGCATTCATCAAAACAGTTTTTCCCAGGCGTCCGTTCATGGCGCCCAGGTTTTCTATTATGAAGGTTCCGCAGAAGGCAAACAACTTGCAGAATCCATTCAGGCTTCGATTCAATCTATGGTTGACTCGGAAAATGAAAGACCAATCAAAAAAGGAAATACAGAATATATGATTTTGAAAAAAAGTCCCTGCACCGCAGTAATTGTCGAATGCGGCTTTTTAAGCAATCCGGATGAATGTGCAAAGCTCACATCTGCCGACTACCAGAAATTAATCGCTTCCGCCATCGCGAATGGTATTCTGAATACTCTGCAATAGTCCCGCTGCCCGGCACATTCAAGGAAATACTTTGCAGGTCCAAAAAGGCAGGACGCAAAACGCCCTGCCCGCTGTTAGTTTGTGCATGGTTATACCGATAATTTTTTCTGCGATATAACAAAATCATTTTTTTTTTGTAAAAATTTTATCCATCCACTCATTCCCACCAGTCCCGCTACATAATCATGCTGTGATGTGTAAATATTAATCATACATCGGGAAGCGGCAGGCTGAACCGGAAAGATTTTTATGTACAACAATTAAAAAACAGGTGAATACAAACCGACGACGCGGTCTGTTCCGAACCGGATGGAAGGTTCATAAGATGTCTGCAACTATATTACAACAGAAAGCGCCATCTGCCAATGGCTTTATAAAAATTTAATTCTATCTCCCCCTTTTCTTTTTCCGAACATATAAAAACTTTTATACATAATTTATACTGTAAGGACTTTTTTATTCATTCCATACAGGATTTTATAAATTATTTTAAAAAATTTTCATATTATAACCTATTTACTTGTCCGCCAAATATGGTAAACTATAGGTGCGTTTTAATATACAATTGCATGACTTATTTTTTTTGCCCGGTGCGGGTAAATATATGAAATGGGGTGATTCTGTTGAAAATTGAACGCTTAAATGAAAATCAGATTCGATGTACCTTGAACAAGGCAGATTTAGCAGACAAACATTTGAAGATTTCCGAGCTTGCCTACGGTTCTCCAAAAGCAAAAGAGCTTTTCCGGGAAATGATGCAGCAGGCTTCAAATGAACTTGGCTTTGAAGTTGATGATATACCTCTGATGATTGAAGCTATTCCGATATCGTCAGAATGTCTTATCTTAATCATAACGAAGGTAGAAGACCCGGAAGAACTGGATACCAGATTTTCCCGATTTACCAGAAACACAAATGTAGAAGACGACTACGAGGAGGACGAGGAAGAAGACGAAGACATGGATTACTTCTCCTCTGAATCAGATGACGAACCTGTTATTTCCGGTCATATTGATATCGGCATTAACGGTGATAAATCACAGGTTCCGGAAGCTATTTTTGATGCACTCGAAGGGTTTGTCAACAGCCTGACCGGTCTTGCCGGAAAAACGCCGGCTGTTTCGACCGACTCCAACCATCCGGACGCTTCTGCATCCGCAGAGCAGCAGGATGCACCAAAAAATCGTAACGAAGCTTGTCGTATTTGATTCGCTGAATACAATTATCCGGGCATCCAAGCAGATTGCAGGCTTTTATTTCAGTTCAAATACGTTATATAAGAACCCTGTAAACAAACGGTTTTATCTTCTGTTTACAAATGACAAAAACACAGCTTCCGAATTTAACAGCGTCTGCTATACGTTAGGCGAATATGGCACGTTTGAAAAAGTTACGAAAGCGATGCCATATCATTTCAGGGAGCATTATAAACAAATCATCGAAGACGACGCGATTCAGACGCTGTCTGCTTTATGATTTTCTTACCGGATTCCGTAAAATGGAATTTGGATATTTTTAAATACGAAACATGCAAAAATGGTGACGGACTTGTTTGATATAAAAGAATTTCGTCATCATTTTTCATGCATTTGAATGAGGGCTATGATGAGAGTAAAAAAAACAAATACTTATTGTATTTATACGATATTTTTTCTGATAACTGCAGCGCTGTGCTTTTCCTTTTTTTTACCGGTATGGGAAATCCATGGTCTGGGGAAATGACGGATTATACCAGCACTACAATGCATTTTTATATCTGGGCAGTTGGGTTCGGGAAATTTTTCACACGCTTTTTTCGGAACACCGGCTTGTCATTCCGATGTGGGAATTGGGGACTTGGATTTGGCGGCGACGCCATTTTAACGCTTAGTTATTACACGATAGGGGGACCCGTTTGCCCTTATTTCCGTTTTTACCCCATACAAATATGGTGAAATCGGTTATGCGATTTCGATTCTTCTCCGTTTCTATACCGCGGGACTTGCGTTCTGTCTGTATTGCCGCAAAATGAAATGTCAGAAATGGACGACCATCTGCGCCGCCATTATGTATACGTTTTGCAGTTATTCCATTTTTGCAGGCGTCCGGCATCCTTATTTTATGAATCCTATGATTTATTTTCCGCTTGTCCTGTTCGGCTGTGAAAAAATCATACGGAAAGAATCGCCTGTGCCATTTATTCTTGCAGTATTTCTTTCCGCCATATCGAATTTTTACTTTTTCTATATGATTGTTTTGCTTACCGTTCTTTATGTTTTTGTCCGGCTGTTGTCAGACAAAAACTGGCGGAAGCCAAAAATTATCGGCGCCTATTTCGTAAAATTTCTGGGGCGCCGCTATCCTCGGCGTCGCGTTGGCGGCTGTTTTGTTTTTGCCGAATTGCATGAATTTTCTTCAGTCCGACCGCGTGAATGACGCTTATACGTTTGCAAATCATTATACCCGAGCGGAATATGAAGCATTATTCGGCTCCTTTGTAGGAATCGACCAGGGCATTTACTGGGCATTTGTCGGAATGGCGCCCCTCGCTTATCTGGGTGTCTGTTCGGTTCTGTTAAACAGGAAAAAAAGATGAAATCTGGTCTGCTGTTTTCTGTGGAATTCAGGTTTTATTTCTGCTTTTCCCGATTGCCGGTCACATTTTCAATGGCTTTGGATATGTCTGCAACCGCTGGGTATTTGCATGGGCGTTTATCGTAGCATTTATGTTTGCCAAATCTTTCCCGGATTTGCTTCATCTTTCGAACCGGAAAAAGGCAATTTTGAGTATTGGCTGCTCCGTCTACTGCCTGCTTTGCGCTGCCCTGGAACATGCCAGCATCAGAGAAAAATCTGGTTGGCTGCATTCTTCTGCTCATCTGCCTTCTGTTTGTATGGTGTTCAGATTCTGTCAAACCGCTTGAAAAGGGTAAACTGCATATTTCCGGCTATCGTCTGATACAGATAATAACCGCAGCGCTTACGATTTGCCTTGTATTTGAAATTGCTTATTTCCGCTATGCTTCTGTCGAGCGGAATTATCTCGCAGAATTTCGCGACAGCAATTCCGCAAACCGAATCCTTGCAAATGACAGGGCAGATGTGCTTTCCCTGATTGATGATGACGATACATTTTACCGCGTGGATAATTCATCCAATAACAACCACCAGCTAAACTTTCTCGTTTCTTCCAGACTGAACACGACTTCAATTTACTGGTCTCTGATAAATCCATGCATTGCTGAATTTTCTAAAAATAATGGTACTTGTCTGGAAAATTCCTATCAGTTTTATGGCATCAATTCCAGAGCATGGCTTCTACCACTGTTCAGTGCAAAATATTTTGTTACTTCAGACAAAAAGCCGCAAAGAAATCGGTGCCTTATGGCTATGACTATGTTGGAGAAAAGCCGGGCGAATATGGCACCTGCCTTTTTATACCGCAGCAACAACGCGCTTCCGTTTGGATACACGTTTGATAAAGTCATCTCCTTGCGCGATTATCAGCAAATGTCTATTTCCCAACGCCAGCAGGCGCTTTTGCAGGGCGCTGTTTTGAAGAATGCGGATGCCGAAGCGATGGGACTTGCCGCCTGCCAGCCATCCTATTCTGATAAAACAATTTCCTATAAAATAAAGCCGGGGAAAAATATCACAATTTCCGGCAATCAGATTATTGTCAAGGAAGATAAAGCAAAACTCCGGTTAAAACTGGACAAGTCCCCGGAAGGAGAACTGTATGTATCCATTACCGGACTCAATTTTGAAAGCTGCTCGGAACCGCCTTCCACCTATACCTTTATTACCGGAGTCTGCCGAAAGGCGAAATCGCGCGTCCAGCATTTTACCCAACTATGATATTTATGCAGAGGGGCGTACGGATTACCTGCTGAATCTCGGATATTCCGATAAGAAACGTTCTGTGGTTGAATTAAAATTTTCCCCACAAAGGAATTTATACGTTTGACGACCTTTCTGTTATTGAACAGCCTATGGATACGCTTTCAGATTATGTAGATGCGCTCCGGCAGGATACGCTTGAAAATGTGACAATGGACACAAATCATATTTCCGGCACCATTCATCTGGATAAGAAAAAGCTGCTTTGTCTGTCTTTGCCTTATTCCAAAGGATGGCACGTTACAGTCGATGGCAAAGACGCTGATTTACTGCAGACAAACATTATGCTCAGCGGCGTGCTTCTTGAACCCGGCACACATACAATTGAACTTTCCTACCGCACCCCATATATCCGGCAGGGAGTTCTTTTCAGTGCATGCGCGATTATCGTTCTGATTTTTGTTTCCATCTTTTTCAGGAAAAGAAAAAAGAAGGGACTCTGTTCTTAACAACAACAGGGTTCCTTCTTTTTTTACCGGATTTATCTTCTTCCGAAATTTCTCTTATGCGTTTGCCCTCTGTTCTTTTTTTTGCCAGATACTCGTTAATCTCCTGCTCCAGTTCTTCTGCATCCAGTCCATGCACAGCGGCTGCTTCTTCCAGACTTTCGCCCGCTGCTGCCATACATCCGATACAGTGCATGCCTGCCGCCATCAGAATTGCGGCATTTCCCGCATCTACTTCCAAAATATCATTTATAAGCATGTCTTTACTTATTTTTGCCATTTTCATTTCCTCCTGTTTTTTAGGGATTTCGAAACAATTCGATACTCCATGTATTGTCCTATAAAAGTCATTTGCAGTTTTTGCATTTTTTATTCGATTGAAATGCGTATTTATTATAGTATACCATGTTTTAAATGTCTATCCTTTTTCGTCCGGAATCTTTGCTTTGTACGAAAAAAAAAATACAATATTTTCAAGTTTTTGAATTGACGTGTATACAATATGCAACTATAATAAAACTATAGTAAACAGGGCGCAGAATAGATATTAAAACGCTTTAGATAGACTTGTTTCTGCACTATGTTACATGATAGATTTTATCTATTAACCAATAATACAACAGATATTTTAAGGAGGAGTAAATTAATTATGGAATCAGCAGCATGGAATGGTTTTGTTGGTGGCGAATGGCAGAGAGTGATTGATGTCAGAGACTTCATTCAGAAGAACTATACCCCATATGAGGGAGATGATTCATTCTTATGTGGTCCTACACAGGCAACAAAAAAAGATTTATGGGCACAGGTTATGGATTTAACAAAGAAGGAAAGAGAAGCAGGCGGCGTTCTTGATATGGATACAAAGGTTGTTTCTACTCTTACTTCACATGGTCCTGGATACCTTGACAAGAGCAAGGAAAAAATCGTTGGTTTCAGACAGATAAGCCTTTCAAGAGAGGTATGAACGTATACGGTGGTATCCGTATGGCTACAAAGGCTTGCGAGGGACAATGGTTACACAGTAGACCCTGAGGTTGTAGAATTCTTTACTGTACACAGAAAGACACATAACGCCGGTGTATTTGACGTATATGACCAGGAAATCAGAAAATGTCGTACAAACCACATCATTACCGGTCTTCCAGATGCATACGGACGTGGACGTATCATCGGCGACTACAGAAGAGTAGCACTTTATGGTACAGACCTTCTTATCCAGGATAAGCAGCATCAGAAAGAATCATTTGGTATTGTTTACACAGATGATGTTATTCGTGGTAAGGAAGAAATTTCAGAGCAGATTAAAGCGCTCAAAGAATTAACACAGATGGCAGCTTCTTATGGCTTCGATATTTCAAAGCCGGCTACAAACGTACAGGAAGCTATTCAGTGGATGTACTTCGGATACCTTGCAGCAGTTAAGGAGCAGAACGGTGCTGCTATGTCACTTGGACGTACAGCTACATTCCTTGATGTTTATGCTCAGAAGGATTTAGCAGAAGGCAGATTTACAGAAGAACAGATTCAGGAATTCGTTGACCACTTCATTATGAAGTTAAGATTGGTTAAATTTGCTCGTACACCTGAATACAACCAGATTTTCGCTGGTGATCCAGTTTGGGTTACAGAATCTCTTGGTGGTATGGGTGTTGACGGACGTACACTTGTTTCAAAGATGTCCTTCCGTTACTTAAATACATTAAACAACTTAGGCACAGCTCCAGAACCAAACTTAACTGTATTATGGTCAACAAGACTTCCTTTAGGATGGAAGCAGTTCTGTGCTAAGATGTCAATTAAGTCATCTTCTATCCAGTATGAGAATGACGATTTAATGAGACCGCTTCATGGCGACGACTATGGTATCGCTTGTTGTGTATCTTCAATGGTTATCGGTAAGGAAATGCAGTTCTTCGGCGCTCGTGCAAACCTTGCTAAATGTCTGCTTTACGCTATCAACGGTGGTGTTGATGAGTGTACAGGCGTACAGGTAGGTCCTAAGTATATCGTCCAGTTGAAGGCGATGTCCTTGATTATGATGATGTAATGGCTAAATTTGATGATATGATGACATGGTTAGCTCGTGTTTATGTAAGCGCTCTGAACATCATTCACTACATGCATGATAAGTATGCTTATGAAAGAATTCAGATGGCATTACATGACAGAGATGTTAAGAGATACTTCGCAACAGGTGTTGCAGGTCTTTCTGTTGTAGCTGACTCATTATCAGCAATCAAGTATGCAAAGGTTAAGCCTATTCGTAACGAGCAGGGTATCGTTGTAAGTTATGAAACAGAGGGCGATTTCCCTAAATATGGTAACAATGATGACCGTGTTGATAAGATTGCAACTCAGATTGTAAGCACATTCATGGATAAGATTCGTGCAAACCATGTATACAGAAATGGTGTTCCTACACAGTCTATTCTTACTATTACATCAAATGTAACATACGGTAAGAACACTGGTGATACACCTTGCGGTAGAAAGCATGGCGAGAGGCCATTTGCTCCAGGTGCTAACCCACTCCACAAGAGAGATACCCACGGTGCTGTAGCTTCTCTTGCTTCAGTATCTAAGATTCCTTTCAAGGATGCTCAGGATGGTATTTCAAATACATTTACAATCATCCCAGGCGCTCTTGGTAAAGAGGACCAGGTATTTGCAGGAGATATCGACATCGACTTAAGCAAATAAGAGGTAGATGAAATTTATGACAGATAAGAATCAGATTGATGACATCGTTTCAATGTTAGACAATATGATGGGAAACGGACATGGACACGTCAACGTGTCCGTGGACGATTCCGTAAAACCCGGTGAAAAGGAAGAAATCACGATGGGTTGTACCGACTGTGCAAAGGGAGATTTAGCTTGCAGCGTTCCCACTTTGATGGAAGGTATGGATGAAGAATTAGCAAAATATTAATTTTATAAGGAGGCTTTTATCATGGCAGCAACACAGCAGGTTGAAAATTTAGTTAATATGATAGATGGTTATTGCAGCAGAAGGTGGTTATCATTTAAATGTCAACGTATTAAATCGTGACACTTTAATTGACGCTCAGAAGCATCCAGAAAAATATCCACAGCTTACAATCCGTGTATCAGGATACGCTGTAAACTTCATTAAGCTTACTCCAGAACAGCAGGCTGACGTTATCTCAAGAACATTCCATGAAACTATGTAATTGACTTGAACGTTAAGGATATTTGTATCCTCGCAAACGGGAGACAAGAGCTTATGTTCTTGTCTCCTTTTTGTAAATATTTTAAATCAGGCAATTGCGAAACGCGGAAATCTTTGTATCGGTTGTGCAAATGCAAGTATGCCAACGCAGGACGTTTGCACTTAATTCGGTCTGCAACGGTACATAAGACACCAAAGTACGGTGTCTAAGTACCGGCGACCTCATATACCTGCTTATGGCATCATGTATTCTGCACAACCATTATGAAAGATTCATAGTTTCTCAATTACCTGAATATTTTTTTAGATTTATGTACCGCTATCTAAAGTGGCAGAACGGAGATTTTATGGTAGGACACATTCATTCAATTGAAACCTGTGGAACCGTTGATGGTCCAGGCATGCGCTATGTTGTATTTTTTAAGGGTTGCCCGATGCGTTGTCTGTATTGTCACAATCCGGATACCTGGGACCCACGGGGCGGCGAAGAACATACCGCCGAAGATTTGCTGGAACAATTTGAATCATTACGTCCATTTTATGAGAATGGCGGTATTACTGCTACCGGTGGCGAACCGCTGATGCAGATTGACTTTTTAATTGATTTATTTGAAAAGGCAAAAGCCAGAGGGATTCATACCTGTCTGGATACTTCCGGTATTGTTTTTAATCGTGCAAATAAACCACTGCTTGAGAAATTTGACCGTCTGCTAAAAGTAACAGACTTAATTATGTTAGACATCAAACATATCGACCCGGTGGAACACAAAAAACTGACGTCTCAGTCTATTGATAATATCCTTGATTTTGCACGTTATGCCGACAGCAAAGGAAATATCCTGCGGATTCGGCATGTGATTGTTCCGGATATTACATTTAAGCCGGAATATCTGAAACGTCTGGGATATTTTTTATGGCTGAACTGAAAAATGTAAAACAGCTTGAAGTATTACCATATCATGATATGGGCAAAACCAAATATGAAAAACTCGGCATCGACTATCCTTTAGCGGATACCGAACCGATGACAAATGATGATGCAGCAAAGGCAAAAGATATCATTCTGAACGCGATGAAGGAAAAAAAACGCAAAGAGCTGCATGAAAAAGGAATCCTGTAATTGCATGAAAAAATCTTGCAATGGTGTGGTTTCTTAGTTAGGCGATACTAATTTTTTACAAATCAGTCTATATCACTTGATATCAAAAACATTTTGATTTAAAATAACTACATGATGTAATTATTATTACTAGAAGGAGGACAATCGTATGGCATTTGTAATTGGCGATTCATGTATCGGTTGTGGTTCATGTGCGCAGGCTCATGTCCTGTTGGCGCAATCAGTGAGAATGGCGGCGTGTTCGTTATTGATGGTTCACAGTGTATTTCTTGTGGAGCATGCGCAGGTTCATGTCCTGTTGGCACTATCTCAGAGGAATAATTTCTTTTTGAATATTTTTAGCAAAGCCCCCAATCCAAATTTGATTTGAATTGGGGGCGTATTCTTTTTTTACGCAGTATTTACATTTCGCAATGCTTGTCCGAGACTTTCCTGCCTACAATATATCACTCCTTAACATAGGTATAAAGTTCGCTGTTCCATTTACTCATAGCGCTCTCATACTCTTTTCTGGATACCCGCACCTCTTGGTCAAGCACAGGGTCATAGTAGCGGACTGCTTCGCTGTTGTAACTTACTACCATGACATATCTGCCATCGTCAATCCGACTGATTACCGGTATGCCATCACTGATATAGCCAAATACAAGGTCCAACGAAATACCGGATATATCTGCACCCGGATATTTTCCAAGCTCTGTAAGCGCTTCCAGAGGATTTGTATAAGCGGATTTCATATCGGCATACGTCAAATCTCCAACGCCTTCATATATCAATGTCATATAAACACAATCCCAAAATGAATCTTCTACCGTTCCGGAACTCTGATGATAGATTGCTGCAGCGATTGTATTGTACTCCTGCATCTCGGACTGCCGATAGACAATTTCTCCGTCTTTTGATACAACAATACCGGCAATTTGGGTTGCTCTGTTGATTGCATCTCCTGCTTTTTCATAAATTCCTGCCAGTCCAAGATTATCATAGACCATATAACCAGCATACTCGTCTTCTACTGTAATCAGCATATCAGATGTATTATCCCCTACCGTATTTTTTGTTATATTCAAGTACGGAATATACGTCAGATAAATATTGGACGGAACCGTAAAATACAGCTTGGAAATACCTTCCGCCGAAGTTCTTGTCGCTGTCTGTATCCGCTCTACCGTATCATCCTGTTTAAATGTAATGAAATCGTCCTCTGCCAATCGGAATGTTTCTCCCGATTTCACACCTCTTGTCATATATATCAGATTTTCCTCAATCTCAACATCCACAATATAATTGTCGTCTTTCTGATATTCTTTCACTGCTGCACCATTTTCATCTACAATCATTAATTGATAGGACGGTATCTGACTGTATACGGATTCTTCGAGTTTCTCCTTTTCAAAGGACGCTTCATCTAATGTACAGGAACTGTCCGCCGCATTGCAGATTCCGTAAATCATATCTGTATTTTTTTAAATCCATAGCAGATAAGACTTTTTTCCCGCTCCCGCATCAAATGTATACTGCTCTCCGGTCTTAAAATTCACCAGCGTCAGCGTCGTATTTTCCGCATAATTATCGGACGAATCATATGCCATCACTTCCATGTTGTCAGAAACATAAACATGGTCGATAGATACATGGTCTACAAAATATGATAGCTGTTTCTGACTGACATTGATACAGTTGACTTTATTTCCAAAGCATAAAATAGAAATTTTGTCCGTCATAATAGGTAAGTCTGGATACTTCGTCTTTCATAACTGCATATGGCTCGTTGCATTCTGCAAACAGCAGTTCTGTTACTTCAAGCGCTTTTGCGTTATAGGAGCAAAGACTGATTCCCCAGTTTTCCCTCATGAATGCCGCGGTTCATATAACCATATACTGCAAAAACCATATTTCCATCATCATCCATCGAAATTATATTAATTCCATAATTATTATATGTGTTTCTGACGTTTTCCACATCATCCAGCCAAAAACCAAACACCATGGAAATCTGATTTTCGGAATAATCATAAAGCCAGAGTTGTCCATTTCTTACAAAACTAATCTTTTTTTGTTATCCGAACTATATCGGTAATCCAGTTCTTCATCTACAACAACACCAATTTCATAGACATTATTCTTATTATCAATTCCGGTTCTGTTGAAATATTCCTCCACATACCTGTCAAAATTCATAACCGAAATACCTTTCGCTTCCATAGCTGACACGATAATACTCTTTTACCGAATAATAATCTGCATCACTGTCGCCATTCTGCGCCATATTCACATAATCCAGCGCAATCACTGCATAATTGATGTCAATTTCCTTTATCTGCGGAATAATCGATGTTATCCGCACAGGATTTACACCGCTCCAGATAAGCTCCTCGTAGCTACTGTCCAGATTAAAATGTCCCATGGAAAGGCTGTCGTCGTCCTGTCCCTCATACGCCTGCATATAAGTATACAACATGGACCGTTCTTCGTTCTCCTCAAAATCAAAGGTTGCATCATTAAATTCCTGAACAAAATCCAGAAGTTCTCCTGCATGATAATCATTATTAATTACCACTCTTGTATAATACCGTACGGTTTGTCCATCTTTCCCTTCCAGCTTAAATACCAGCATATATTCGGTATCGGCTTTGATATCCATACGAATATCAATATCAACTCTGGCATATCCGTTTTCTTCTCCCGAAGGCCTGCAGGGTACCGTTTTCTATCAGGGAATTATTCGATATCGAGCGCAGCTCATAACTGTATTCCTTTGCATAACCATTTTTATCATCAACCGAAATCTGTACCTGCTTATCTACCGTCACTGGCGTAATGCAATCCCGGAGCAATGTTGTATCCACATCCGTCGTGTAACCATGAAGGCAGTTAATATATCTGCCTTCATAATTTACATACACCAATGGCAATGTTGCATTTTCCAGCTCAACAGCCAGATTCTTATATTGTCTGTTTTGAAATTTATCAACTAAAAAAAATAGTAATCACAAAAAATACTGCCATTACTATTATTCTTATAATCAAGTTTCCTATTTTTTTTCACAGATAAAATCTTCTCCTACATCTTCTATAGCGTTCACGCCTACAGTAAAATTCATTACAAATCAATGTTTCAATCAAATTCCGCATCATACAATTGCCGCAGCCGCTTCCCTGCGGAACATATGGCGGTTCCGATGGCGCCACTTCTGCATCCAGAAATACATCCACATCTCTGTCGTCCAATTGTGCATAAATATCTCTTGCAATTTTACGGATAAATTCTGCATCCGGATATTCTGCAAACATTGGACTGCCTGCATATTCCAATTTGTCACATTCCTCATCCACCATCGCACTGATGCGTCGTACCCGCTCCGGATACATTTCTTTCAAATATTTCCAATCCTTTTCCGCCTGCGTCTGTTCCATATCCGTATCATTTGGCAGCAGCAGTCCCGACATTCCCCGCGTCAGATTATACACATTTCCATTTCGAACCAAACCGCGGATATTCTTGTCATTGGCATCATACGGAATGTATTTAAACTCATTTTTCATACAAAATCTCTCCCTATCTGCAACATCTTACTATTAGTATATATGCAGATAGAGAGACTTATGTGAATATTAATCGCCAAATGATATTCCAAGTGTTTTTGCAGCAAGTACCGTATCATCATCCGGTGATACATATTTCAGCTTTCCTGCTTGATTCGGAAAGTGGTATCGCTGTTACCTGATTATCCTTAAATACGACCAGTTTGCCAAAATCTTTTGCCTTAATCAACTCGGCTGCCTTTGCACCAAACCGGGAGGATATTACTCTGTCGTATGGGCATGGACTTCCGCCACGCTGCGTATGTCCTGGAATTGCAATTCTGATATCCTGCGATGTAAATTCTTTCAGCTTGTCCGCCATCTCATATGCAACGGATGGATATTTTGAATTCGCAAGCAGTTCTTTTTTTTTTTCTTCTTTGGAAGTTCTGCTACTTCTTTTGAAATAGCGCCCTCTGCTACTGCAAGAATGGTAAAGCCCTTTGTTGTCTTTTTGTCCGCTTATCAATCGCTTCATAAACCTTCTTAATATCATATGGAATCTCAGGAATCAGAATGACATCCGCGCCACCGGCAATACCGGCATGCAATGTAATCCATCCGACCTTATGTCCCATAACTTCTACAATAAAAATTCTGTTATGTGAAGCTGCCGTTGTATGAATGCAGTCAATTGTCTGTGTTGCTACATCAACTGCGCTCTGGAATCCGAAGGTCATATCTGTTCCCCAAAGGTCATTATCAATTGTTTTCGGAAGTCCAATCACATTCAGGCCTTCCTCGCTTAAAAGATTCGCTGTTTTCTGAGAACCATTTCCGCCTAATACACACAGGCAGTCCAGCTTCAGCTTTTTATACGTTTCTTTCATCGACTTCACTTTGTCCAATCCGTCCTCTGTAGGTTCTCCCATTAACTTAAATGGCTGTCTGGAGCTTCCGAGAATTGTTCCGCCTTTTTGTAATAATGCCTGAAAAATCCTTTGGTTTCATCTTGATATACTGAGCCCGCATCAGTCCCTTATATCCCTCTAAAAAACCGTAAATTTCCACTTCGTCAAACAGCTCATACAATCCTTTTTGCCACGCCTCTCATCGTAGCGTTCAGAGCCTGGCAATCCCCGCCGCTTGTAAGTAAACCAACTCGCAACATACAAAAAACACCTCTTTCTTCTTTTTTTTTATGTAAATCGATATTAAATTGTCTCCTGCTTATCGATATTCAGTTGTTTCTCGCATATCAGTCTTCATTTTTTTTTTCCTGTATATCGATATTCAATTATCTTCTACAAATAGATTCTGCCTTCTAATGCCCGAAGCAGCGTTACTTCATCAATACATTCCAGGTCTCCGCCCACCGGTACGCCACTGGCAATTCTGCTTACCTTAATACCTGCCGGCTTCACCAGTTTCGAAATATACATAGCTGTCGCTTCCCTTCCGGTCCGGAACCCGTCGCTATAATCAGTTCTTCCACATCTCCCTGAAGTCGTTTCATCAGTTCCGCAATTTTGATATCTGCCGGACCGATACCGAGTGCAGGATTGATAACTCCATGCAGGACATGATATACCCCGTCGTACTGATTGGTTCTTTCATACGCCGCAAGGTCTCTCGGTGTTTCGACAACCATAATCACTTTATGGTTTCTGCTTCCGGAATTTGCAAATCGGACAAAGGTCACTGTCCGTAATAGTATAACAATTCTTACAATATTTTATGTTCTTCTTTGCATTTACGATTGCGTCCGCAAGTGCCTGCGCCCGTTCTTCCGACATACTGATAATATAAAATGCCAGCCGCTGCGCAGTTTTTGTCCCAATACCAGGAAGCCTGCCAAGTTCTTCAATCAACCTGTTTACTTCGCCACCATATATATCCATTAGAACGATAATCCTCCAAGATTCATACCACCGGAAATCTTATTCATATTCTCCTGGTAATCCTCATCCTGCATCCGTAATGCTTCATTCACAGCAGAAATAATAAGGTCTTCCAATGTCTCGATATCCTCCGGGTCCACAACCTCAGGATTCAGTTTAATCTCCATTAATTCTTTCTTGCCGGACACTTTTGCAGTTACAACACCGCCTCCAACGGAAGATTCATAAACCTTATCTTCCAATTCCTTTGTTGTTGTCTCCATCTGTTTCTGCATTTCTTTGTGCCTGTTTCATTAAATTGTTCATATTTCCAGGCATCATACCCATGTTATAGCCGCCTCGCTTAGCCATTTTCCGTTTTTCCTCCTTGCACTATGCTTTCTATATTTTATTCATACTGAACAGCAAAATGAATTTTCGTTAAATCATTCGCCTCAATCTCCTGTGCCGCCGCACTGTTCTTTGAAACAACTTTCAAATCAATCGAAACGTTTCTGCCCGTCACCTGACTGATATGTTCCCGAAGGGCTTCCATGCGCTCTTTCTTTTCAAAATATGCTATGGCCTGTTTGTTCTCCTCGTTCTGAACATATGCCAGATAAAGTCCATCCTTCGTTTCATTTATATTAATTCTGGCTTTTTCCAAAAAACTTTTTTTGTAATGTGCTGGTAACCGTCTAAAATGACATCCCACTGTTCTATAAACTCCTTCAGCTCATTATAATTTGCTTCAGGAAGTTCTTTTTTTAACTGTTCCGACAAACCCTGCGTCGTCTTTTCTGCATCGCCGGGGACTGCCTGCACCGCAGTCTGAATGCCTTCTTCCTGAAGTCTTGCACAAATCTGCTCCACCAACTCCTGTGAAATCTCACCGGAACTTCCGGCATGCGGCGTATTTGCCTCATCATTTCTGTTTTCTATCGCAGCCGCGCCTGTCCCCTGTTCCAGTTTTTGCTCCAGAACCCGGACTCTGTCAAGCAATGCACTGTAATCCGTTTCCATTTCCGGTTTACATAATTTAATAACTGCAAGTTCCAGAACCACCCTCTTTTTGAACCGCATATTTAATGCTCGCAGATGTGTCTGAAAAAATATGAATATACCGTATCAATGTATCGGTATCTATCTGCTCTGCAAGCTCATTCATTCTTGCAAGATTTTCCGCTGACATATCAAGTTTCTTATCTGCATCCGGCGACACTTTTATCAAAAGGACATTCCGCAGAAACCATGTAAACTCCGATACAAATCTGGAAAGTTCACGTCCCTGCCACACAACCTCATCAACAAGATTAATCGCTTCAACTACATCCAGCCGGATAACCGAATCCAGAAGCTTCGCAAATACATCAATATCTACTGCTCCTATCGTATCCAGCACATTTTCATACGTCAGTTTTCTGCCAATATTGAATGCAATACACTGGTCCAGAATACTAAGTGCATCACGCATCGAACCGTCTGCTGCCTTGGAGATATAATCAACTGCTTTTTTCTCAGCTTCTATCTCCTCTCTGCCCAACAGTTCCATCAGCCTGTCGCTGATTGTTTCAACAGAAATACGTCTGAATTCATATTTCTGGCATCTGGAAGAAATCGTTATCGGAATCTTATGGGATTCTGTTGTCGCCAGTATAAAAATAACATACGACGGTGGTTCCTCCAGGGTTTTTAACAACGCGTTAAACGCCCCTGTGTCAACATATGAACCTCATCAATAATGTATACCTTATATTTCCCTTCCGATGGTGAATACTGGACTTCTTCCCTTATCCTGCCTGATATTATCCACACCATTGTTGGATGCAGCATCGATCTCGATCACATTCATCGATGAGCCATCTGCTATTGCACGACAGGCTGCACATGTATTGCATGGACTTCCATTCACCGGATGCTCGCAATTCACTGCTTTGGCAAACAATTTTGCAATGGACGTCTTTCCCGTACCCCTGGTGCCGCAAAATAGAAATGCATGTCCAATTCTGTTATTTATAATCTGATTCTTCAGCGTCGTTACAACATGGTCCTGACCTTTCACTTCTTCAAACGTGTCCGGTCTCCACTTACGATATAATGCCATATATGACATGTCTATTTCCTCCAACATACAACTAAACATATTATATCCGAAATAGACTTCGATATCAACGAATAAAATAATTATCTCTTTTTCTTTTTTTATAAGAAAGAACCAATGTTCCGGCAGTTGCGGCAAAAAAATCCAACATATGCAAGAAAAAAGATTTGCATTATCCCCAGTTTTCGGTCCGGGAGAATCCTCGGTTGTCGTTTCTGTCGTAAGTTCCGTCGTTGTCTCTGTTGTGAATTCCGTTGTCACCTCCGTTATTTGTTCGGTCGTCATCTCCGTCGTGGATTTCGTCGTCACCTCTGTTGTGGATTCCGTTGTTATCTCCGTTGTAAGTTCCGTCGTTGTCTCTGTTGTTTGTTCGGTTGTCGTTTCTGTCGTTGCTTCATTCAGATAAGTTCCGAGATTGATTGTACTATCACCCTGGATTTGAAAGGTCTGCTGTTCCATGATAATAAAACCTTCATTTGCGGTACATGGAATTTCCTCTATCAGATAATTTCCATATGGCAGCGCACCCATTGCAAATTTCTCTTTTTGTTTACAACAGTGCCGCCACCGCTATATCCATAAAACCAGATATTTTGATTTGTCAAATATTCCTGCCATTCAATCTGATTGTGTTCGCAATTAAACTGATATACCGCATCATTTCTGTTTACTTCCATTCGCTCTGATTGTTCCATTTTCTGTAGATACATTTATCATTTTACCGGAATCAAATTTCCCATTGTCGTCTGTTACAACAATATGGCTCTCCTTTTTTTGCTTCCATCATCCCCCAACAGCGATATCCGAAACGCAACGCCTGCCATCCGTTCTTTTGAATCAGCATTGGCTTTCTCAAACACAACATTTCCTCGTTTTGCCTGCTCAACCGAAGATACTTTCTGATGTACGCTGCCAGATGCAGATTCGGGTGCAATGTGCTTGTAATGTACCGTAGTATCTAATGCAAATCCCTTTGCTGCATCCACCTCTGCAACTGCATACCAGCCAAATGGCAGCTGCGTGAAACAATTATTATCCAAATCCACCGCAATTTCTGCAAGACTCCCATCAATTGTCTGGAAATGGTTTTCCTTTCCACAATTATTATCAATCTCTGGTATGCCTGCTGCAACTTTATCTGTCGTTTCTATATCTGTATCTGCTTTCGCATCTACTTCCGTATGCATATCTGGATCTTCGTTTCTATGTCTGGTTCCGCATCTGCTTCCGCATCCATCAGAGCAGTTGTAAATGTTCCTACCTTTGTTTTCTTCTTTATACGTCTGGTTTTCGCCTGTAACCATATAAACATTATAAACTGCGCCTTCAAGAGAATATGCGGAATTATGGTCTGTCATCTGCGGTTCTGCACTTCGCTTTTCCAGACTTAAATCGCCGGTTTTTGCGGTATCTTTTAATTCAAATTCATATAAAAACCCGTCGCTATCCGTATCTTTTGCATTTTCCTCTGTAAGCACGACTCGCTTTATTTCCTTGTCCTGCTCAAAATAATCATTCCCGGATACTTCAACAAAATAGTACGCACCAAGCGGAAGTCCGCTGATTGTATAGGCATCCTTTTTTTTCTGGCACAACGATACTTCCATTTCCTTCTGTCGGCACAAACGCGGAGCTGATATCGGAAACTATCCCTTTTCCGTTTTCGTCTATTTCAAATGTACACACATATTTTGATTGCATCATTTCCGAACCAGATTTGTCTGTCGTATCCATATACAACTTATATTTTATACCTGCGACCGAATAATCCGATAGTTTTATGCCAAATTCTTCTTCGCCAGACTTTGAAATCTGACCTGCGGCTGTTGCCGGCGTTTCTTTCAGTTCTACCGCCTTTTCCTGATTCTGCATCAAATAAACATCAGTCACAGCCTGTTTTTCGCTATCCAGATATATCCATTTTTTATAATAGGACGATTTTTTCTTTTTCCGATTTGTTAATCAAATATCCCTTTGCACTGGCAAGTGCATTTTCCTGCCATTCCTCTTTGCTGCCGGTTTCAATGATATAGTACCAGTTATTCAGCGGCAGTCCTGCTATCGAATAGTAATATGCATTTTCTTTGTCTGCTAAATAATATCCTGAACTCCTGTTTACATCTGCAACATGCGCCATCCCGGATTGTTCCGTCTGAAATGTTCCGACATAGTTATTTGTTGTTTCATCCCCATTATAAGACACTTTATAAACCTTGTACTGCGCGCCGGCAATACTATAGGATGCATTGTTTCCATTTTCCCCTGTTATTTCCGGCGTATCGCTTGTCTTTTTTAAACAAAGGCTTCCCTTTTGATTCCGGATATTAAATTCATAATCCGCATTAGAAGCAGTCACTTCATAATAGACCGCCTCTGCAGGCTGAAATCCTTTTGCGCCTGCAACTGCTGCATCTTCCACAATGACATACCAGCCAAGCGGCAGATTATAGAATTGACGACAGACTGTTTTATCTATATCTTCATTCTTGTAGTCGCTTTTCACGCCAAATTCTGCCGCTTTTTTCGTCAGCAGCACCGGAATGCCGAACCCTTTGGAATTCACTGTATATTCGCCTATCTTTACTGCATTTTTCTTATCTGTATACGATGTTTGCTTGTTTTTCACCTTATACAAGTCAAACCGAAGACCTTTTAAGTCCTCTGTCTTACCATCATATGTTTTTTTTCAATCCAAGGCTTCCTGTTTCATATGGTTCCGGCACGCTGCTTGTAACCGTATATTTTTATCTTTTCCCAGTGTATATTGTCTGACTGTCGTATCGATACAATATCCTGTCTGCTTCATCAACGCGCTGGCATAAGGGCAAGTCTGTTTTTCAAAATACCCATAGGCAGTTCCTTTTTTTGCATACCACTTTGCAGTTCCATCCCCACTGTAAATCGTCTCACGTTCCCGAAAATAATAGGTATATATCGTTCCATCTTCCAATTCCTGCCTTGTCCAATAGTAAATTTCCGGTTTTTCCCATAGGTATCCGTATAATGCTGCTTTGCCGCTGCACAGTCAAATACGATATTGGCTCCATCTTTATCCTGATATGCAATTCCATCATACGACAGCACAATATTTGCGCCAATTTTTTCCGTACATTTTTTGTCCGCATAAACGGTATACCGTATTCCTGCCATATTGTAATAATCCGTATCGGCAGGCAGACTGACAGCTTCCGCATTTGCAGGTTTCTTTTTTTTTATTGTAAACTTTCCCTCTATCAGGCTTTCTCCCCAGTCAATTGATATTTTTAATGTATATTGATATAACGCGCCTGCAAAACACATCTGTATATCTTTATTATCCGGTTTTACTGCATATGCTGTAAATCCATCCTGTTTGGCATCCGTTACCGGAATGTTGGTATTTCCGGAAACATTGAGATTTGCAGTAAAAAAGAATCGGTTCCCGGGTTTCAATTTTGCTGTTTCGCCCGGTTGATAGGATTTCCATTTTGTTTCTTTTTATGGATTGATTCCAATTTGTGCATACCCATAATGTAACGCCTGATTTATCGGGAACTTTTATCTCAAACGAATTGTCCCCACCCCCGGTTACTATCTGTACTTTCGTTCGCTTCTGTTTCGTTTCTTCCGGCGTATTCGAGCTGACAAATGCAGTATCCTGTATTACCATATTGTATGTATACTGATAGCGGTTTTCACCTGCCGCGGGAGAAAATATCCGTCTTAACAGGGGTTGGAAGTTTCTCCCCAATTATTATTTTTCTGCCTGCTGTCTTGTAAAAGGCACCGTTCCGCCCATGGTTTTTCCATGATGCCGAATTTCATTCAAATTATTTTGTATGACTGTCTGGGAAGCTTTGTTCTTGTATCCCTGATATAGCGCTTTTCTGATATTTTCGTTTAAAAGAGTTCCTCCGTTATGCTGATACGAATCTCCTGTATCATCGCTATAGACAACTGCCTGCGTTCCCATTCGCCGAATCCCATCCGTTGACGTTTCCGCATACCATGGCATATCCGCATCTTTATCTCCGCAATAAACGGAAAACAATTTCTGATATTTGCCAGCCGCATCATACTGCAGCAGCCGATAATCCTTACAACTGGTTTCCGCTTTCATTCTGCCAAGCCGGTATTGCGTTGTATCAGCTACTGCTGCCGAAAGCAGGACAGGCATGCTCATAATCGTTTCAAATACACCGATGCAGCTGATGATTCTTTTTGTCGGCTGTACCGTTTCATTTTGTGTTACGTCGGATGATGCTTCTTCCGACTGCATTGCTTCATTTTGTGTTACGTCCGGTGATGTTTCTTCCGGCTGTGCTGCTTCATTTTGTGTTACTTCCGGTGATGTTTCTTCCGACTGTACTGCTTCATTTTGTGTTATGTCCGGCGATACTTCTTCTGACTGTGCTGCTTCATTTTGTGTTACGCCCGATGATTTGTCTTCCGACTGTGCTTCCCAGATAAAATCGAGTTCTACTATTTCTGCATTCTCTTTCCTGTCATATTTTTTTTTATCAACAACAAAAGGCGACCATTTCTTCTCCGCCTTTGTTCCAGATAGTTTTGACATCATCTTCTGTCTGATAGTATGTTGTCAACAATCGATAGTAATATGTTCCCTCTGGAAGATGAAAATACCGGATTTGTTTGTCGGTACACGCTTCCAGTTCTGCCGCAGTCTGAAATACCACTACCTGATTGGCAAAGTCCTCATAACAGCGTCCATCAAAGGAAAATACCATTTTCCCAACAGAACTTTCACATGCAGCGTCTGAAAATATTTCAATTTGAAGTCCCGCTATATCTGCATTTTCCGATTGTTCTGTACTTTCCGATTGTTCTGTGTTGTCCTTTTCATCTGCACTTCCCTTTTTGCTTCGCGTTTTTCTTTTTGCTCTGTATACTTTTCTATTTGACTCTGGAATGTTACATATCCAAAAGAGACCGGTGCCTGTGCATCACTACGACTTGCCAATGTTTCCACATCTGCCCGGTCGGGAAGAACGCCGCCGACATTTCCTGCCATGTAAGGCATCTTGCTGATTGTCTGAATTGGAAAATTTACAAATAGCAAGATGCCCACAATCAAAATCGCTACGATTCGTATTTTGTTTTTATTCATATATCCTCTAACGACAGCAACCTTTCATTTCTGTCGTGTACTCCTTTTCGTTATGTTTCAATAGACGTTTGCGAAACTTTAAAACTTTCATCATTGTTGTGCAAACGTCCTGCGCTGGTATACAGCATCGGCACAACAAATAAATAAACAACAGGTTTCGCAATTATCTGTATCTTATAGTTTCTGAAATTCAAATGTTTCACTTCCAAATGCAACTTTATCTCCGGGAAGCAAAACAGCCGGATATCCGGACTGCAATGGAAAATCATTAATGTATGTGCCATTTGTCGAATCAATATCTTCAAGAATATAATCGCATCCTGTATAACTGATTTTTTCCATGCACTCGGCTGACGCTTCTGCCCTGCAGTCTGCATCCCGCCGCGTCGCCTCGTCCAATTAATATCGGTAATCGCGGCAGATAGATAATCTGATTTTCATATCCGTCTAAAGGAATCAACATACCGTTTGGTTTTTCAGTATCTAAAACAACCGTCTCCGGCTCTGACTGCATCCGCATTTCCGCCTGACTCTCCGCTTTTGTTTTCTCGTATACTTTGACCTTGCTTTCTTTTTCTGATTGCTCCGGTTAATTCCATATCTGCTGCTTTTGAATTTGAATCGACTGCATTCTGTTTTCCAAGCTGCAGCCATACAAACACTTCACCTGCAAGCAGCATGCATACAAAAACCATTGGTTTCATTTGCTCAATGCGATGATACAATTTGTATTGCGTCCATGCATAATACACTCCAAATAATACGGTAGCAAGGCTGCAGACAAATAAACATCCCTTATATATATTTCGGCTTCCATCGTCCTGATTTCTTCGTTTATCATATCCCCTGAAACGATGTTTCTTTCCTGTCTGCCTGTTATCTTTATCCACATACTTTGCCTGCTTGTTATATTTATTCTCATGCCTTTTTTGTTTGTTATATTTATTCTCATACTTTGCCTGCTCATCATATTCATTCCCATATGCCGCCTGCTCTATCTGCTCATCATATTCATTTTTTCATATGCATCTTCCTGCTTTTGTTCTGTATCAAACCGTCCATTTTCTTTATTTGCTTCGGAAATGTTTAAGAACCTTCTGTAAATTATCAAAATCAAAATTTTTGTTCCGCTATTATTTCATATAAATCATATACCTGATTGGAACACGCTCTATCCACATGGTTCATTTTATTTATTATTTTTTCCAGCAAACATATCATCTGCATTCGAAGATTCTTCTGATAACCGGGAAGATACACAAATGAACAGCATCCGGTTTTATCATCCTGAAAAATGTAGTTTTCCTCTAAAATCAGATTATTAATGTTAAGTAAATATCCTTTTATCTGTTTGATTGTGGTAAACAGATTTTGAAACAGGGATAGCACAAGGGCAGGCGCAAGATTTCCAGCTTCCAATAAGCCTGCAAATTCTTTTTTGTCCGTTGACGTTATAACATGGCATAATTTCTCCATCTACGGACATCAGCTTCATTTCCAAAATCCCCTGAATCCGGTTTTGCTGCAGCATTTCTTTTTTTCATACGACTCCTGATAAGGGGCATCTTTCAGAATCAGATAAACATTTAAACCAAAATCCGTATCATAATATTTTTTTTCCAAATAGCTGCCACCTCCTGAGGTTGTTGCTGGTATCACGAATTTCTTCCTTTACTTTTACCTTGTTTTTCATCTCTGGATTCTGAATCAACAATGCAATCCCCGGATAACTTTCTTCATATTCTGTAACCGCCGAAAGATTTCCGGTTATGCCATATATCAATTTCTTTCCAGACTGCTGATAGTCCACCTGAACTTCCAAACCATTTACAAATTGCATTTCAGATGCAGTTGTCCGAAAAATACTATTTTTAAGGACATTTTCATATGTATCGCTGTTGTTTCCTGCATAACTTTCTTTGTTGTATATTGCATGATACATTTCTCCTAACGCAACGCTTCTGTTAATTTGTATTATCATCATATGAATGGTTAGAAAAACTACGGTAATAACAATCGGCATTATGACGCACATTTCAATAATGATTGAACCTCTGTTTTTCTCCATCCTGCCACGTTCTGCCTGATTTTGTTCCATATACATCCCCCACTTCTTTTATCCTTTTTTCAGGTAATTGCGAAACGCGAAAATCTTTGTATGGGTTGTGCAAATACCTGCTTATTCTTTTTTTATTCTGTTTGTTATATAGATTCCTAATTGCCGCAATTGCTGCATGGAGAAAGATTTTCAACATCTTTCCGCCTAACCCGCATGACCGTTCGTTTCAGTCCGGAACAGGCAACCGAATAATGATACTTATTTCCTGTCTCCGTAATATAAATGCAGCCATCCGTATATTTTCCACTGGCGCAAAGTTCGCAGGACAGCAAATTTTCATAGGATTTTTTAATAAATCCTTGTCTATCTGCGTAATTGCAAGCTTTATATGGTAGCAGGTTCTGCTGGAATGATAAACGTCTCCTGTTTCCGTAACATATACATACGCATCGTCTTCGTTCTTTGTTTTTTCGGTCAGCATGCCAACATACGCTTTCTGGCAAATCTGCTCTGCTTTTTTCCATCGGATTGTCCCAAAAAAAACGGAATTTCTGCTGCCAGTTCATATTTCAGGCTTAGATAGATGCAGCCATCGGATGAATTGTAATTTGCCTTTGTAAAACAAATCCCATCCCCGCCCCCGGAAACGCAAGTATTCAGCAGTTCGGAATCATCAATATATTTATCAAACTGCAATTTTGCAGTAAGACAATTAACGTTTACAATTCCCATCTGACGAACATTTTTTCCCATTATTCGTTCCGGCTGTTTCGTCTGTTTGCCCTGCATCTCCGGCGATTTCTGCCAGTTCCCATACATACTGATATTCTGCAAAAATACTGCGCGGTTTCCTGCATCGCCTCGTAAACAAACATTTCCGTCTGAAAAAAATTTCCAATTGTATAAAAAGGCAAATGCAGCCATCAGGAAAAGCGGAAGAATCAGCATTGCTTCTATTGTTGCACTTCCATTATTTCTGCGATTCGCACTTGTTCCGCTGTCAGAATGGCAGAAAAGGATGGTCTTATACACCCTCTTATTACCTCGTTGTTTTTGTTTTATAACCTTTGGCATGTCGTGGAGAGACGGAGGCTGTAATTTATTTGTTTGAGAAGAAATTTTGTATTTCTTATTTGTTGGATACATTTTTCCGAAGTAACAAGAGAGCATATAACACCATCCTTTCTGCTTTAAAATATTTTTAATACGATACCCCGATTGAAAGACTGAAATCACTGCTGTCCTGTGAGATATTCAAATCTGCTGTAAATGCGCTGATGCAATTTTCTATTCGAAAATCGTCCTGCTCCTGGCGAATATTAAGCTGTATAATATCGCACATCCGGTAATACATTTGATTGGATTTTTCTGCAAGCAGCAGCATCAGAAACGCCTTATAATTAATACCATCTGCGCCTTTATAATCCACAGTTTCTATATCGGAAAGCTTTCCAATACTGTCAAAATCTAATATCCAGTTTGAAGAATTTTTAACCAGAGGAATTCGATTCCCAGCCAGAAGGGATTTTACCTCTATCAGCGTTTCTCCATATGCCAGACAGGCAACGAGCAGATATTTGGCTGCACCATATGTCACACCCGGCGTCAATGCAAGGACAAGCGCCATACTTTCAATTTCTGCCATCTGTGTTTTATCTGACAACAATGCCGCCATATTGACCGGCAGGCGGTGAAGCGTAATCCAATTTACAACCGCGGAAAGATTGTCATAATCATTATCTTTGCCGCAAATCAAATATTCCACCTCACATTTCAACGGATTGTCCAGTCCATCTTCTCTTGTAAAATAATCAAAACAGGATAATGCATATAAAATACCGTTTCCATTCTGTTGCAAAGCAGACGCATCTGTTCCCGAAATATTGCCAAGCTCTGCCTCTAACCTGTCGATATCTGAAAATGTAGTGTCCACCAAATCTGCATCCATATCCGTTTGTTTGCCATATTTTAAAGAGGGCGCATCCGCCATATCTATCTTTTTTTTTCCCGATACCGATGTTCCAACCGGAAGAACAATATTCAGTAAACCTGTCTTTATTTCGTCATTTAAAAGCTTTCGCGGGTCCTCTCCCTTCCACTTGCTTTCGCTATCCGAAACTTCGTTTTTTCCTTCCTGTATATTGTCATGCATTGATTCGGCGGCATCGTTATCCGCAAGCAGCATGCCGCCTGCTTCTTTCACCACTTCTGCTTCCAGATACAATGTCATATATTCATTTATCTGCTTTTTAATTCCTCGCAATGATTCTCCAAAACAGGGTTCGTATTTGTAAGACCTGCGTCATGAATCGTAAAGCCTTGCGGCGAAAGCGTATACTCCAGATATTGCATCAGTGCATCTTCTATCCCTCCTTCGCCCAAACCTTTATAATCTTTATCAAGCAGCAGCAGATGATAGTTTTCAAATAACGCCGCCTGATAATCCGCCTTTATATGTTCAGAAGCGCCTTTTGCCGCCTGTGAAACGCACGCCTTATTTCTATAAAATCCGACTATCTCTACTGCTGCCAGAAACAGAGAACCAGAAGGCTGCCCAGCACCAGACATAAAAAAAATACCGTAATCTGTCCTTTGTCCTTCATTCTGCTTTCCTCTTTCTTTAATAGATTTTCTTTGCACTTTTTCCAATGGATTTCCAGATGTTATTTACAAGACTTGTAATCTTGTCCTGAAAAATCAGTACCATTGCAATCAATACCACAATAATCAGCAAAATTTCCACAACTCCCATTCCACTTTCATCCGTTAAAAATTTTTTTTTGATTCATACCTTTTCTCCAGTGGCATTTTTCCTGCCACCGTTTCCTCCTTCTTTTTTTTTTCAATTATCTGCTAAAATCCCATCAACGCCGGGGCAATTACAATTATCATTACAACCCCTAACTGTAAAATCATAGGAAAGAGCAGCCTTGTTCCGGCTTCTTCTCCCTTTTTCCTTGCCAGCTCCCGTTTCATCTGTAACGCTGCCAGTTCTTCCTCTGCCAGAAGATTCAGAATATCCCTTGTTCCTTTCTTTCTTTTTACGTTTTGTGCCAACAGTGACAGCATTTTACGGTAAACCGGAAGATTTAAACGGTTCCCCCCAGCCTGTAATATCCTTCCATTTCCGGAATTCCAGACTGGATTTCATTTAACATATAGTTCAGTTCTTCTGACAATATTCTGCTATTCGTCATCGTTACTATCCTTGTAAGCGCGCCCTTTACCGTAAGCCCGGCGCCCATATAAAGGGACAGCATATCTGTAAACGCCGGATATGCATTCAGCAATTCCTGATTTCGTTTCTGTTCTTTTTTCGTAAATCCGAGCGTCCCTTATAGAGCAATAGTGCACATACGACACCTGCCAGAATAAATACCAGAATCGGAGCATTTACGCGTTCGCTCCTGCTCAGACGGTACCCATCCACTCCTTCAGGAAGATGCACCGTCTGACTGTCCTTTGCCTCTATCTGCAGATTTTTTTTATCTGCGTTTTTATCTTGTCCAGAATCTGTTCTGTTTTGCTTTTTTCCTTTCCGGCTATTTTTACCGGATACTGTCTGGAAGCCTGAAAATCTTCATAAGAAAGGGTTGCTGTCAAATTCAGCAGCACAGGAGTTTCCAGCTTTTCATTCACAATTTCTCCTTTATAATTTACATAATCTTCATTCTCCATATCCCACGAAACTGTCAGTCCCAATTCATCAATTGCGTCTACCAGATTCAGATTTTCTGTAATATAATCGGCGCTTTCATTGTTCCCCAGATAAACAGAATCCAGATATGCAAAGCCTTTTTCAAAAGCAGTCGGAATCGTTTCAGCATCATACGCCAGAGGAAGGACATCAATTTCAAACGTCTGCTTCTTTCCGTCAATTTCCGTTTCCAGCTCCATAACGCTTTCATCCCCACCATAAGAGTCACGATTCAATACTACCTGTTTTTCGCTTCTATATCCGTTTACAAATAATCCGACTCCTATGCATAAGGCAGCTATAAGAACAAGCATTATATTTGAAATGATTCGGATAAAATAATCCTGTGCCATCTCATCCAGTTTTTCTTCCGAAACAACATAGATTTGCCGCAAATGATGTTTTACCCATTTTTTATTTAAATGGTTTTCTAATTTCGTATATATTGTTTTCGCACCCGGCACCTGCATCTGTCACACTCCAATCCTGATGATTTTGCTGCTCCATACAAATGATACTGCGCTGACAGCAAGGCAGATTGTCATTACAATTCTACCGGCAATACATTCATAGAGAATATCCAGATATCCGCTGTTTGCCACGCGCAGGTATGCAAGAATAAAAAAAAGGGAACCACCATCATAATTTTCTGTTCATATCGTTTTGCAGCAACCAGCGTTTCAATTTCCAGTTCTACTTCTGTTTTCTGGCTGATATTCGCTGCTGTTGCTCTCATTATATGAATCATATTTCCGCCTGTCCGTTTTGCAACTGCTACGACCTGCGCGAAATCAACGATATCCTGTACCCCGGACCGTTCGCCAAAATCCTTCAATAAATCTTCGATTAGTTTCATTCAGCCGAATGCCCCGGATGATTATTTTCAATTCCGATACAATCAGTCCCGAATTCCCATACAGTTTTCTCATCTCCTCATAAGCAGCCGAAAATGCATTTTCAAACGCATACCCGGCGCCCAGACTGGCAGAAAGCGCCTGTACCATATCTTTAAATTCCAAATACAGCCTTTTCTGTCGTTGTTTTCTCCGATAATCCTGAAATAGCTTCCGTATGTAGAACCCAAACGGTGCAAATACTGCAACCGGGATAAATGAGTTATAAAACAACAAACTGATTATCGCTGAAAAAATGAAATACACGATAAAACATCCGATTGTTTCTGCCAGTGACAAATGATAGCTTCTATAGTCCGTTTTCATAAAATCCTCCTTTGCAGCCGCTTTTTTTCCTATCCAATTCCCGCGCGTTTCAGTTTCTCGGTATTTGTTAAATCTGCTTTCTTTACAAGCATTCCTGTAACTGTTTCTTCTGAATGTTTTACATTTCCCCGAATATTTCATGATTTCCAAATCTGCTGTATCTTCCGAATGCTCCGCTTCTTCAAACTGATACAAGGTATTTAATTGAGTCTGCCCATCCTTTATTCCGGTAACCTCATCAATCTCCAGCACCTTTCTGGAGCCATCCCGAAGCCTTCCCAGATGAATAATAATATCGACTGCAGATGCAATCTGTCTTTTTTTTACCGCTTCAAGCGGAAGTTCCATGCCCATCAAAACCATAGATTCCAGACGCGCGAGCATATCATATGCGGAATTTGCATGCCCGGTTGATAAGCTTCCATCATGCCCGGTATTCATGGCGGTCAGCATATCAATCGCTGCTGCGTCCCGAACCTCACCGACAATAATTCTGTCCGGACGCATACGAAGGCTCGTTTTAATCAAATCCCGTATTGTAATGGCATTTCCTCCTTCCACATTTGAATTTCTGGTTTCCAGCCGAACCAGATTCCTGACATCCCGAAGCTGCAGCTCTGCCGAATCCTCTCAATCGTAATAATGCGTTCCTCTTTTGGAATAAAATCCGATAAGGCATTCAGAAATGTTGTTTTTCCCGCTCCGGTTCCGCCCGACACAAAAATGTTATATCCGGCAGTCACCAGCTTTTTCAAAAATTCTACCGCTTCCTTGCTGATTGCATGCAGCACAATCAACTTCTCCATTGTCATTTTCTCCTTTGAAAACTTACGAATTGTCATCGTTGGTCCATTTAACGCTACCGGCGGAAGAACAACATTAACGCGGGAACCATCCAATAGCCTGGCGTCCACAATGGGAACTGCCTCATTTACAATTCTGTTGCATCCGGCGGCAATCTGCTGAATAATCGAAGTCAACCGTTCTTCATTTTCAAAAGCCTGCGTGACCTGTCGTATTTTCCCATCCTGTTCGATAAAAATGGTATCCCAGCCATTTATCATAATCTCTGTTACGCTGTCATCCTCCAGCAATTCAGATAAGACGTCCATCCGCCGCACTGTATTAAAAAAGCTCTTTTTCAGACGTATCCGTTCTGTCAATGGAATAGCCGCGGCACCGGGATGCTCCATAATGCATCTGTCAATCAACGAAAGTACCTTTTCATCTTCAATTTCCTGCGACATATCCATCTCTGCCAGAATCCGCTGCTTTATCTCCTGTCTGTTTTCCGGTTTCAATGTTCCACCAACCTTCCTGCACAACGAATCATTTCTGCGCTGTCGTAAGCCGCATCCGGTACACACACCATTTTCAGACGTCCGGCTACTTTTTGCCATTTCTTTCATCTTCAGAAATTCCTGAAATGCTTTTATCTTTTTTCTTAGATGCCGCATCCTCCAAAACAGGCACAATCACCGTATCAAATTCACCAAGAATGGCAATGTCACCCAAAACGCTTTCTCCGATATCAAATACAAATGTCGTATATCTGCCCCACTGAACCAGCTTCCCGATAAACCATTTCACGTCTGCCGCATCCAGTTCTCGAATGTCCAGATACGATTCCGGGCGAAGCAATCAAGCCCATGTTCTCTTTTTGTATATATGCTCTGCTCTACAAACTCCAAAATCTGTTCCGACCTCGTCTTAATCAGATAGGCGAGATTTGACATCGTATACGTTCTGTTTTCTTCTTTCAGCGCTTCACATCCAAATGCCTCAAGTCCGATATACAAACCGCCCCGAACCTCATCCAAAAGGCAAATGCATTCTGCAAGTCTTGTTTTACCCGAACGTCCAACCGGTGAAATCACCGCATACGTTTCAAATAAGCTGCTTTTTCCTTCCGTATCTTCGGTCCGGTACACCTGCATCAGTTTCTTCAAAATCACCTCTGCGCTTGAATATTTATAAATACTGTGATAATCCTCCGTTTGAAGCGCCTGCTCAACAAGGGTAATCACACAGATATGGTTTTTCAGTTCCGCTATCTCTGTATCCTGCATTCCTGCTTCGACAACTACAAGCATATCCAGATGGTTTTCTTTCAGGTATTTCAGCAATCGTTCTTTCACAGAAAACGCCATGGCAAATATAGGATTTTTTTTGTATCTGCATTAATATAATTCATAAGTTGAATTGCATACTCTTGTTCATAATCAAATATTCCCATTCTTATTTGTCTCATTTTCTACATTCCTTTCGCTGCATTCTATCCCTTTCGCTGCATTTCATCTCTTTCGCTGCATTTCATCTCTTTCGCTGCATTGCATTTTTCGCTGCATTTTCTTACTTCCGGCATTTCACATTTTTCATCGTGTCGTGGGCATCATCTGAAAAAGCACACCAAACACCCCAGTAAAATTGCCAATGAAAAATGAATCCGGTTTTTCCCGATTCGCTGCTCACCAAACCGTTTCTTTTTAACCGCCTGATATTTTTTCCGATATAGCAAATCGAAAGGATGCCGCCAAAGATAAATGCATATAACATAATCCTTGCAATCTCAGCACCAACAAACGCTCCAACCGCCGCAAGCAGCTTGATATCACCGGCGCCAAGGAATCCAAATAGGAACAGAAGATATAACAGGAGAATCGGAAGCAGCACTCCAACTGCCGCATTGGCTAACCCCTGCTGCAATCCCATTTTTTGAATTGTGATAAATATTCCTGTATCCAGTCCCAACAGCACCAGCCAGTTTGGAATTTTCCACATCTTAAAATCCAGAATAACCGCTGCGCTTACCAAAATAATTACCAGCGTATTGTCCAAAATGATTGTCCTCTCACACTCCCTTCTTTGAAATTTCAAACAGCTCACGAACAGCGTACCCATACGTTAGCACTCCGAAAAAACGATGTAAATACGCAGAAAATAAACAATTTTTCAGTAATCTTAACTTGACACAATTCATTTTTGCCTGTTTCAAATCAGCACATTTCTCCGCTATTCCCATACGTTGCGTGTTCATGCGATGTATTCTGCACAAGCTGCTTTCCTTCAGACATAAAACGTCCTTTTTATAAAAGAGCTTTTCATTTTGTGCTATTTTGAATCATCGCTTCATTTACGCTTGCCGCAAGGCGCACAAAAAAAAACAGCGCAAAAAACATTTCTGCCTTCTACGCTGTCTTTCGCATTTGCAACGCCCATAAGTTGTATTTCCATTTTGCTCTCAAATCACTTCCCTATGTGACGTTCACATTTGAATTGTACCTGCTGTTATTTATGTATCTTATTCTTGTTCATACTATTTCTTAAAACAGTTTCATCTGGCTCTGTCTGCAACATTGCCTCACACCGTTTCCTCTTGGGAAACAGTTTCCGTTGCTGCCTGCGATGCTGCTTCTTCCGGTGCAACAGCTCCCGTTGCTGCCTGCATCGGCTCCTCCTGGGAAACTTCTGGCTGACCGACCGGCATACCCTGTGGCGGCATGCCATTCTGCGGATTCATGCCCTGCGGCATGCCATTTGGCTGATTGTACATACCCTGCTGCGGCATGCCATTTGGCTGATTGTACATACCCTGTGGCGGCATTCCATTTGGCTGGTTGTACATGCCCCTGTGGCGGCATTCCATTTGGCTGGTTGTACATGCCCTGTGGCGGCATTCCATTTGGCTGGTTATACATACCCCTGCTGCGGCATTCCATTTGGCTGGTTATACATACCCTGCTGCGGCATTCCATTTGGCTGGTTGTACATACCCTGCTGCGGCATTCCGTTTGGCTGGTTGTACATGCCATTTGGCTGATACTGGTTTCCGCCATTCATCGCACGATGTTCCTGTTCTTCTACTTCTTTATATTCCTTCTCCAATGCTGCAATCGTTGCTAAAGACTGTGCAGCATTGTCAAATAACTGTTTGATTTCTTCCGGTGCATCATCCTTGTTCAGATTATAATAATATCTTCCAATCTCCGTATAAATCTTATCCAGATTGGATGTTTCCGATGAAATCTTTCCTTTAATTTTTTGTCTTCTGTGCAGCGCACTTTGTACTGTCTACTGCCTGATTGGCAAATGATTTTGTCTTTTCAAATGCCTGCTGAAAAAAATTGCCTGCCAAAATGAATGACCTCCTTCATATATGTTCCTTTCCATAGGAACCATTAATCATCAATCTACCTATTTCCTGTTCTGATACGCCTTGCTTTCAGAATTTAAAATTGTCCATTAATCATCTATGTACTTGTTCAATGTCTCTACGACATCATTCAGGTTATATGGTTTTGCTATGTAATCATCCAGTTTATTCTCAAGAATCCGCTCCTTATCGCCAAACATCGCTCTTGCTGTTACAGCAATAATTGGAAGTCTCTTTCTTTTTTCCTTCTGCTCAATCTCACGAATTTCCTGTGTAGCGGCAATACCATCCATAACCGGCATCTGTACATCAAACAATGCGGCATCATATATCTTCTGTTTGAACAGTTCAACCGCTTTCTGACCATTCTCTGCAATATCATACGAGAAGCCTGCCATACCAAGAAGCTTTCCAATAACCTGCTGGTTTACAGGTTCATCTTCTGCAACAAGGATTCTTGCTTTGCTATGTGCATTAATTGAAAATACTGCAGGTTCTTCTTCTTTCTCCATCTCGGTGATGATATCATCTGACGCCTTTACAACTTTCATAGGTACTTCCACAATAAAGGTCGAACCGATATCTTCCTTACTCTGAACCTGAATGTTACCACCCATCAGTTCCACAATCTGTTTCGTAATAACAAGACCAAGACCGGAACCGCCATATCTTCTTGTATCCGATGAATCAACCTGGCTGAAACGGATGAACAGCTTACTCATATTTGCCTCTGAAATACCGATACCGGTATCTGCAACTGCCATACGAATCTTAACTTTATTTTCACCCTCCATGTCCATGGATGCAATCTTAACACGAACGCTGCCCTCGGATGTGAATTTAATAGCATTTGACAACAGACAGTTCAAAACCTGCTGAATTCTCTGTCCATCTCCTTTTACAAGCTTTGGAATATTGTTTCCAAATGAACAGTCAAGCTGCAATCCCTTATTATTTGCAAGCGGAACCTGAGCCGCAACAGTTTCTTCAATTGCCTGCTTCACGTCAAATGTTTCTTCTTTAATCTTATATTTACCTGCCTCTAACTTACTGATATCCAGAATATCATTAATCAAGCGAAGGAGTGTGTCTGCGCAGTTCTTTGCAGTTACAAGGTTATCTCTGTAATCTGCCTGTAAGTCGTCAGCCATCAGCGTCAACTGAAGCATACCAAGAATTCCGTTAATTGGCGTTCTTATCTCATGGCTCATATTTGCGAGGAATTCAGCCTGTGTCTTATATGCCGCATTCGCATCGACAATTGCCTTTGAAAGTTTATTCTCTGTATCCTTCTGGTCGGTGATATCAATAACCACCATGTTGATATAGTCTGCTTCCGACTTATACATAACCGTATTGAATACTTTCTGAAGGGATTCCATCGTTATCTCAACGTCCATCAAATCGCCTTCTTTTGTTCCGGAATTATTATATGCTGTAAACCATGCATTAATATCCTGAAGCACTTCAAATCTTACTTTCGTTCAGATTCTTACCGGTATAGTCGCTGACATCCAGTTTGAAATATTCTCCAAAAATTTCATTTGCATCTACTATCTGGTAACTGGTTCCGTTGACCGGGTCGTCAATAATCTTTGCCTGTGCAAAACCAATCGGAAGATTCATAAACAGTTTCTTGTACTTATCTCCCTTTCCTCCGGCGCTTCCCGAACTGTCACCGCATACAATAAATAATCCTCCGAATGTAACAACTGCAGCAAGAATACCCACAATCAGGGACCCCCTGCTCCTACGTTTGCAACACCTAAAATACCTGCTACTAACCCAAGCACTGCCCCGGCTGCTGCTACCGGTTTCCAACCCAACTCCTTAATTTTCTCCATTGATGCACCTCTATTTCTAAATTTTATGAACTGAATCATAACTCCATCTGTTATTATATTATAAATGAATCTTAAGGTCAACGAGATGATAAAAAAACCTATAGATTTTTCATAAAAATCTATAGGCTTTTTTAAGATTTTTTATCAATGTTATACATCTTTTAAAATATCATCGACATACAGATAATAAGAATCCTTATCTGTTTTCTCCGCTGAAAACTCCTGCCGGGATTCTGTATCCGAAAGTTCCGACAAATCCGTTTCATCCGAATACTTCTTCAAATCCGCTTCATCTGAACGCTCCGGCAAATCAATTTCATCCGAAAACTTCTGCAGTTCCACTTCATCCAAACTCTCTGGCAAATCAGTGCTTCCATTCTTTCTTCTATCAAGCGTATCCTTCACCTGTCTTTTTGCCGCAAAGGAAGCCAAACAATATCCAGCACGCAAATGTCAGAATCAATCCCAGTTTCAGTCCCGGCGGGAAATACTTAAATTCAATAATATGCGCACCGGCGGCAAGCTTTAACGCTATAAACGCATTTCCGACTTTATCAATCTGATATTCCTTTCCATCCACATAAACGCTCCAACCGTCGTCATACGGAATGGATGTAAATAACAATCCCGGATAGTCTAACGTAATATATCCTTTGACATAGCCATCTTCCATTTCACCGACAAGAAGCTGCTGCTCCTTTAAAAATATCATATGCCTGTAAAAAGGAATCCCAGTTTAAAGATGCGACAATCAAACGCGCACTTCCGGAATCTGCCTGCGTAGTTGGGAAACAATATTCCACCGTAACCGTCTGCCCTGCTACCAGGTGTCCGACATGATACGTCTGATTCTGGAGTCTTTCATAATTCTGCTCCAGATTGTCAACATAAATCCGTACCTTGCTGATACCGGAACTGTTCGCCATAATATAAATATCTGACGATTCATCCGTCACTGTAAAACTCAACTGAAAATTACAAACGCTGCTGCTTGTCCTTGTATAAGAATAATATTCGCTTGTATCTACATCATGCGAAATCTCACAGTTATCACTGTAAGCAGTCACTTCCGGATACAACTGACTGAACACGCTCGGAACGCCGGTCGCCAACCGGACAAACTGATTCCAGCGTATCAAACATATTTCCAACCGTTCCATCATAATCAAGCAGCTCATTATTTACCATATAACCAAGATTTAACGCATACGGATTCTCGTATATATTGATACCGTCTATTTCCGTCAGATAATTGACGTCAAAATAGTTGTATTCCCCTTCCCGCTGCAGCAGATACTTGATTCCAAGCAGGGAATTGATACGGTATTTCCGCCATCAAACAGAAATTCATTTGCACCGGTATAATATCCAAGGTCATGCATCATATCCACCAGTTCCGCAGATACGGTAGAGCCAAACATACAGACGCTTTTCAGATTATAATAGGTTGGTTCATCCACAATTTTTGTATTCATCAGTTCTACACGATATGGTTTATCCTTGCAGTCCAGATAATCAATCGCCTGATTCATCGCCTGTTCTTCCCCGAAATACCGGCTGATGTCGATATAACCGTTGCTGTCATATCCTTTTACACCATTTGTTATCGTTTCAGCCAGACAAATACCCCGTCAGCAAATACAAAATAACCTGCCGCCAGATTCCCTTCGCTAGGGTAAATGCAACAATGCAGACCACATATGCGGTCAGGAAAATTTCCGTCCAGAGAAGCGTCTGCTTATCCAACGTACATTTTTTATATGCCAGTATCAAAAATCCGTATCCCATCGCAACGGAAATCATGACCGGAAGAATATCTTCTCTGGTAAGTTTCATCAATACTTCACAGCACATCGCAAGCAGCAGAAATATAAACAAAAATGAAAACCGGTTTGGAATTCCATACTGGTCATGGAGACCATGCCAGATATAATTTAACAGCTGGTTATTAAAGCTTGCAAAAATAATAACAAGCAGTATGACATGTTTTACCTTATCCCACAGCTTTATCTTCCTGTTTAACAGATAGACAAATATCAAAACAAAGCAAATGGTTCCGCAATAAACATTCAGACCTCCGTCAAACTGTTGGTTCTTAATTGGCTTTGTCAGATAGAACAACTGCTTTTATCTGCTCCCAGATGCTGCCATACCATTCTGATTTCGGAAATACTCTTGTCGCCGACGCGGTCGTATTAATACCGAGATATGCCGGTATCAGCAAAAATGCCGCCATTCCGGCAGAAAGCAGGGATGTGCCTGCAAACCGAAATCCATCGGTAAAAAACTTTTTTACACTCTTATGATTTGTCAGGAAAAATTCCAGAATCAGGAAAATACAAATCATAAAACAGATGTAATAATTGCACATCAAACCATAAAACAGCGACAGAACATACAGCTTATAATCGCCTTTTTCCGTCATCCGTTCAAATCCTGCCATAATAAGCGGCAGAATCAGGATACAGTCCATCCACATCAGATTCCAGGAATATCCTATGACATAATTGCTGAGTGCGTATGCGGTTGAAAAGATAAGAATCGCCGCCTGATATTTACTCTGCTCCTTACATTTTTCTTTCATGTAATAAGCAAACGTCATACCGGACAACACAATCTTAATACCTGATGAAAAGACTCATCGCAATATAGAGATGCTCCTGTTTGAACAATACCACAAGCAGATTGATTGGACAGGCAATATAATACGCAATAACGGATAATAAATTACTGCCAAGTCCGATATTCCATGTATAAAACAGGCTGCCTTCATTTTTCAGTTTGTCATAATAATCGGAAAAAAAATGGAAGATACTGATGAAGACTATCTACCATCGTCAGGCTGTTGCCGCCAAACGGTCCGATTTTTCTGCAATCCATACGCCAAGAAGAAAGCATGCCGGAATGACGCCCGCCAGAAGAACAATCGCATTTTTCTTCAGAAACGCGCGTATCGGCACCTTATCCTTTTTGAATACAAAGCATTTTCCAAAAACATAATTGATAGCAACTACAAAAAACTGAATCACTATCTTCGATAAAAATTCATTGCAGCGGAACGAATCGCATAACAGATTGGTTCCGACAACTTCTACCAGCATCGCTAACAGCCTTGTTCCGACAAAGCTTACAAATTCGCGCAGGATTGTAAGAATATCCTTTTTTGCTTCCCTCTGTAAAAACAAACCATTTGTTTGCAAAAAGGCAAACAGGATAGCAAGCGATATCGCGATAAGATTTGCTGTGCTTCTCGAAAGGTCCGTCAAAATCCGAAGGATATAGAACGATATGAGATTAACGAGGGTTGTTGCACCCCCGGCAATCACATATCTGACAATTTCTTTTTTAGCAGCTTCTTAATTGTGTCCATAATTTAAATCTTTCCCAATATAGTTCATTTTTCTGAAAATATAATGTTCCACCCTTACTGTACGCTGTCAAGCTTCGCCATCAGATAAATCAGCGGCGAATTCCAGTATATGGTTATCTCATTACAGGAAAACGACTGTGCGTTGTCAGCATAACAGCTTTCCGGCGCTTTTCCCATCAGGACAGCCTGTGCATAAGGGTCTTCCAGATTGCTGTTGGAACCGCCTACAAGCATTCCCGGCATCGATGTTTCAAGCAAGCACCCTGTGACGGTCTGTGATGTGTATAAAGCGGAGAACGTGTACCATATCCGGTTACATAACAATAGCTTACCGAATTTCTTCCCAGCAGATAATCTCTCTGGAACGCTGCGTATTTTACATAATCTGCATTCGGCTCAATGTTATTTTGCCATAAGCAGCAGCATTCCCTTGTTTGCAATTGTCATATTGCTTCCCCAGGCAAATGTCATCGTACCGGAAACCCATACGCCAAATCCACTATCCTGAATTTCTTTGACTGTCTTATCTGCCGCATGCAAAAACTTTTCTTTTTGCCGCTTCCGTACCACCATCATACTGGATATAATCATACAACGCATAATATCCAACGTCTGCCCATCCAAGGTCATAGTTGACAAGGTCTTCGCCTTCAATCTTGGCGTCAGCCGCAGTTTTATAACTCTTATCACCCGTTGCCGCATATAATTCAACAGCCGCCCACAGATATTCATCTCTGCAAATACCATCCGGATATTCTCCGGTTTACAATATCATCCGGATTCTTAAATCCGTTATCACCCTCATGTGCAGTAAAATATTCAAATGCTTTCTTTGCCGCTTCCAGACAGGTTGCTGCAAAATCTGCATCATACTCCTTGTACAGAACAGACGCTTTTTGCCATAACTGCTGCAAAATCACCGGTTGCCGTATTGGAAATCGGACTTGCAATCAACTCTGCGGTTTCTTCTTCCGGCATTACTGTTTCCGGGAATACTGCGCATGTCACTTTATGATATACGCCGCCGGATGCGGAATCCTGCATCTTTAACATCCAGTCTAATTCATACCGCGCCTCATCTAAAATATCAGGAACACCATTTCCGCTTTCCGGTATGCCGACATCATCTGCTGTATAACCTGCATCCTCATATGTAAGGAACAGGTCTGCAACCGTCTTCGCACCGGAAACAACATAACGTCCGTAATCGCCGGCGTCATGCCAGCCGCCTGTCACATCTATCTTTGTATCCGTACCATAAACAAACCGCTTCACCGGTATGACATGCTGCATGTGCAAATTCACCGGAGATGCTGCTGTCAAGTTCCACGCCGCACCGCTGATTGTAAAGCATCAGAACAATGTCATTGTAAAGTCCGGAATAAACATCATCTCCAATCTGGAATTCAAACGATTCCTCGTCGGTGTCTGTCGTAACCTTGTATGTGCCATCTTCTGTTACTTCTGAAAAATCAGCAAGCTGGCAGTATTCGCCGGACGGTGCATCATACTGCGGCTCTGTAAGATTTCCGGAATAAACAGCTTTTCCGCTCTCTGCATCAATTACTTCAAATGTCTTTGCATCTTTTCCAATTACAGTTGCGACTTTTGTATCATTTTTCTTATATCCGACCTGGTTCCCATTTACCGCTATCGGGTCCGGCACTGCTTCCACCTGCTGGGCGCCTGACGCATCGACAGCTTCGAGAAGTACATTATCAAAATAAATATGATGTTCTGCTTCTTCCCCTGTCATGCCTTTCCTGCTTGCCCATATTAAAGCAAAGTCTTGGCGCAGGGTCTGAATCTTCTTCCATCGTAAATGTTGCTGTAATATGCTGTGTTTCCGGTCCGATATCAATCACCTCGCTTGCGTACGCATGATAATCGCCGCCATTAATCTGCAGTCTCCATTCAATGTTTCGTTCTATGTCGCAGCGAACGTCAAATGAATATTCATAAACGCATCCCTGATACAGACGGAATCCGTCATAATAAATCTGGTTCGCATAATCTACGCTTCCCGTCTTCTTAATGTCTACACAGAGTTCCCCATTCTCATTCAGCAGTTCCTCATTTCCGCCATTGGTATATGTATGGAACCCACCGTTTTCTCCATCATCAAACGTAATGTCAATGACTCTGTCTCCATCTGAAACGCCCAATTCTTCCTCTTCTTCTGTTGCTTCCTCCGAAGATGCTTCTTCCGTCGTATCCGCTTCCGTTGTCGTTTCCGTCACTTCTTCTGTCGTGCTTTCCGTCGTCGTATCTCCGGTTCCTGAGCCGCCGCATCCTGCAAGCAGTGACAGCGTCATTGCCGCTGTCAGACATACTGCAGCGATTCTTTTTTTAATTTTCTCATACTTCATATCCCTCCATATTTTATATGTATTTTTTTTTATGTTAAAACTTCGTGTAATTTACTACATCCTGATAACGCATATGACCGCCAAAAATATCCAACGCGCTTCCTATTGTGAAATCAACGCGGTTTTGTCCCAGTCTTTTAACTTGTCCAAATCTTCAAAAGAAGCGATTCCACCGGCGTATGTCACAGGAATTTTGCCCCATGTCCCAAGAAGCTCTGCGATTGGTTCTTCGATGCCGGAGCTCTTTCCCTCAACATCGACTGCATGGATAAGATATTCGTCACAATATTCTGCCAGCCGGTCAAGGATTTCTTCTGTCATTTTTACATTCGTGAATTTCTGCCAGCGGTCTGTAACAATATAATAACCGTCCTCTTTTTTTTTCTGCAGCTTAAATCCAGCACCAGATGTTTTTTCCCTACTGTTTTCGCAAGTTTCCGCAGATTATCATACTGGATTTCACCATTTTGAAACACATACGATGTAAAGATTACATGCGAGGCACCCATCGAAAGAAACCTGCTTGCATTTTCGGCATGAATACCTCCGCCAATCTGTAATCCGCCGGGATATGCCCGCAGCGCAAGCTCTGCCTGTCTGCAATCAGCTTCGTAATAGTCGCTTCCAACCGGATTTAACAAAATGATATGTCCGCCGGTAAGATTGGAATTCTGATACATTTTGGCAAATGCCGCTCCATCACATTCCGATACAAAATTTTCTTTTTGCCGCACTTCCTTCATCCCTCAGGCTGCTGCCTACAATCTGTTTTACTTTTCCATTATGTATATCAATGCACGGTCGAAATCTCATACGCTGCCCTGACTCCCCTGTCGTTTCTATTTTCTGTGATGCGTTTTTTCGCCTTATGCCGACGTCCGCAAGCGCACGTCGTCCGCAAGGCTCATTTTATCACATCTTCAGGCATAAGCCAACTATTTTCATGAAACGCTGTAAATCAGCGTCCTTCTCCAATGCAGACTACGCCCACATAAACATGTTGTATGCCTGCTTCGAGCAGCGCTTCCGTACACGCCTGTACCGTCGCCCCCGTTGTATAAATATCGTCAATTAAAAGAACATTTTTTACAATCCGGCGCAACCGTTCCGGTTTGGAGTGCCTGTCTGATGTTGTTTGTGCGTTCCGCCGGAGAAAGTTCTTTTTGCGGTATCGTATCATGCGTCCGGAAAAGCAGTTCCCGGTAAACCGGAAGTCCAAGCGTCTTTCCGACAACATTTGCTAAAAGCTCCGCCTGATTAAATCCCCGTTCCCGTTTCTTGCTCTTATGAATCGGAACCGGAACCAGTCCCGACAAATGCAAATCGGAAAGCTCCGGCTCTATCCGTTTGGCAAGCACGGCTCCATAATAATCCAGATATTCCCGCTTATTGTGATATTTGACTGCAAGTATACTGGATTTGATGGGTTCTGCATAGTTAAATACCGGATATCCCCTTACAAAACTTCGCGTATGCCTTTGGCAGTCAGAACAATATTCTTCCTCCTCTTCCAGTTCTTTTTCCGCACTTCATACAATAAGGCGCTTTCACAAATGGAAGCATCTGATGTTTTTTGCAGACTCCGGTTTCCCCATAAGCCAACACGCTGTCGCAAATCGGACATCGTCTTGGATAAACCAAATCCAGCAATGGTTTATTCCACATACTCTTTTCACGCATTTTGTCCACCCCCAAGCTCCTGCAGGCGCTTTGCAAACGTCGTATACCGCTTCTGCTCATCAATATTATCAATCATCGTCTTTATCAGCTTAATATTTCCAACTACAACAACGCCTTTTTTTGCCCGCGTTACCGCTGTATAAAGCAGATTCCGGTTCAGCAGTTTCGGCGGTCCGGAAAAAAAAGCGGAAGAATAACAACCGGATATTCGCTTCCCTCTGCGATTTATGTATCGTTATCGCATAGGCATGCTCCAGCTCATCCAACTGGCTGTACAAATAATCCACAATCCGTCCATCTTCGTATTCAACTACAAGCTTCTGGTCGAATTCATCAATTTCCCGGATATATCCTACATCCCCATTAAAAACTCCAACGCCATGCTCCAAAACAAATCTGCCGGACGCATCCATTATCTTCCATTCCAGCTTGTAGTCATTTTTTTAATCTGCATGACCTTATCGCCTTTTCGAAATACAATGTCGTTTCTTTCCTTTTCCGGCAGATTCCGCGCAGGCGGATTCAAAATCTCCTGCAGTCTCCGGTTCAGATTTTCCACACCCAGCTCATATTTCCGCATAGGCGTCAATACCTGTATCTGGATTGGCTCAACCTTGAAGAAATCCGGAAGGCTGTACAGAATCAAATGCTTTAATTCCTCAACAATCTCCTGCGGTCCTTTCCTTGGAATATAGAAAAAGTCCCTGCTCTTATTGTTAATCGCAAGCTGCTTTCCTGCATGAATCAGATGCGCATTTGTAATAATGTCGCTGTCCTCCCCCTGCCGGAATATCTTGTCCAGAACCGTTACCGAAAATACATTTGCCTTTATGATATCTTTTAATACATTTCCCGGTCCTACGGATGGAAGCTGATTGAGTCCCCGACCAAAACCAGCCGCGTCCCCGGCAGGATTGCCTGAAGCAGGCTGTAAAACAGGCTGCTGTCCACCATCGACATTTCATCTATGATAATCACATCCGTTTCCAGCGGATTATTGGAATTTCTTCCAAATGTATACGAGCTTTCGCCTTCTTCCTCGATGCCGCCGCCCGACAATTCCAGCAAACGGTGTATCGTCTGTGCTGTATACCCGGTGGCTTCGGTAATTCGTTTTGCAGCGCGCCGGTCGGTGCTGCAAGAAGCAGCTCCAGATTCATTTTCTCAAACATCTTTATCAAAGCGTGAATCGTCGTCGTCTTTCCGGTTCCCGGTCCGCCGGTAATAACAGCAACTCCATTGTTTACCGCATTTTTTATCGCCATTCTCTGTTTTTCTTCGAGCGTAATTTTTTCTGCCGCTTCAATCTGTCCCAGCATTTTATCAAGCTTTCGTTCTTCGGATGAAAAATCCAAATCCAAATCGGTCAGGATTCTGGCAGAATTCAATTCAATATAATAATTTCCGGAAGCATATACCGCGGTTTCCTCACCATCTAACTCTTTTACGACGACCTTCCCTGCCATCTGCAGTTCTATAATCTGACTTGAAATTTCCTGCTCCATTTCTTCACTATATGGCGCCGAATCCTCCACCAGTAAAGAATATGTTTTTGCTATTAGCATCGGTTTTGGCAGATACATATGCCCAAGCTGGCTTGCATTTAACAGCGTATAAAGCAGCGCCGCCCGGATTCGAATTCGGAATCACTGTGAATCCCCATTCTCGCCGCAATTTCATCAGCTGTCTTAAAGCCAACCCCACTGATATCTTCCGCTATTTTATATGGATTTGCACGAATAATCTTATACAATTCCTGTCCGTATTCGTTAAATATCTTTACCGCCAGATTTATCGAAATTCCATAACCGGTCAGAAAAATAATTGCATCCTGCATCTCCTTTTTTTCTCATTATAGGATATTGCAATTTCCCTCGCTTTTCGTTCGGATATTCCTTTTTACTTCTGCAAGTCGTTCCGGTTCTTCTTCAATCACACGAAGCGCATCCATTTTAAAATGTTTTACTATGCGTTTTGCAAGTGCTTCTCCAACGCCTTTAATGATACCGGAACCCAGATAACGCTCAACGCTGATAATATCGTCCGGCATTTTTATTTCATAAGAGGAAAATTTGAATTGTAGATTATACTGGGGATGGTGTACATATTCCCCTTCTGCAGATATATAGATTCCTTCACTGATTCCGTGAAGGGTTCCGACAAAAATGTCTTCGCCGTCTTCACCTTCTACAGTGAAAACGGCGTAGCCATTCTCGTGTCATTTTTATAGATAACCTTTTCAACGTAACCTTCTTTTGTCACAACAAGTCTCCTGCATTACTCTTTCTTACTGCTGAGTAATTCGATATATTTTCCTGTTCCGATAGCAACTGCACGAAGCGGGTCCTCCGCTGTCATTGTCGTAATTCCGGTTTTTTCTTCCAGAAGTTCCTCCAAACCATGAAGCAGCGCTCCGCCTCCGGTAAGAACGATTCCTCTGTCAGCGATGTCGGCTGCAAGTTCCGGCGGCGTCCGTTCCAGTACGGAATGAACTGCTTCACAAACCTGTGCTGCCGGTTCCCGAAGCGCTTCCTCTGTTTCATCGGATGTAACCGTTACGGTCTTTGGCAGTCCGGTTACAAGATTTCTTCCCCGAATGTCCAGTGTAATATTCTCCGGTCTGCGGAAACAGGTGCCTATCTTTATTTTTATCTCCTCTGCGGTTCTCTCACCAATCAGAAGATTATGCTTCTTTCTCATAAAACGGACAATCGCTTCCATCAAAATCATCACCTGCAACTTTAATTGACGCGCTGACAACCGGACCTCCAAGCGAAATAACCGCAATATCCGAAGTACCGCCGCCAATATCAACAATCATATTTCCGCATGGTCTGTAAATATCAATACCGGCTCCTATCGCCGCTGCCACCGGTTCCTCGATAATCGACACATCTCTGGCGCCCGCTGCATAAGTCGCGTCTTCTACCGCTTTCTTCTCTACTTCCGTTACCTGAGATGGGACGCATACGCTGATACGCGGTCTTCTGCCAAAATAACTTCTTCCGACTGCTTTCTGAACAAAATATTTCAGCATCTTTTCTGTGATTGTATAATCGGAAATAACGCCCTGTCTCAATGGTCGTATCGCTACGATATTTCCGGGTGTTCTTCCAAGCATCAGTCTTGCTTCTTCTCCAATTGCGACGATTTTATTTGTATCTCTGTCATAAGCAACTACGGACGGTTCTTTTAAAACAACGCCCTTGCCTTTTTACACATATACCAGTATACTGGCAGTACCTAAATCTATGCCAATGTCTGAACTTGCCATTGCGGTTCCCCTTTCCTGTTGCTGTTAATCCTGTACATCCCTTAATATTACAAGAGATGCCTTTCTTCCGTCAAGCCATTTCATGCTGACCTCTGATAAATCCATAATTTTGTCGAACTGTTTTATATAACTTCTCCAGCTGACTTCCTTTCTTTCTGTAAGAAATGGTTTCTGTACGGTCGTCACGCCTTTAAATGTATCGTTCAAATCGCGAATCAGCGTTTTGCTGTTTTTTCCGGTAAAATCATATCCAAGCATATCATTTAAAGGCTGGTTTGAAAAAGAGTACCTCGCCCGTTTCTTCATCCCGGATAAAGATTCCTATATTGATATAGTTATATGTGTCTACCAGGAGCTTATTCACCATACGAATATTTCCATCGCCCTCTATCTTTGACAGAATTCCCTGAATTACATTCCGGATATCCTTTGAAAATTCAATTTCCGTCTTCTGCCCACTCTTTTTCATTCCGGTTGTTTGCCATAACAATACAGCCGCTGATAATGTCATTAATCTCAATACTCAGTGCAGCAAAGCTTGTTACGCCTATCAGCTCCATATTCTGCCGGAACTCTTTATGTTCATGGTTCTTATCTGCAACAATGCAGTCAAAAGCACGTTCTTTGCTGTGCGCAAAGAACTTTTTGCCCTTCTGCCACTGCTCGATATATTCTTCCGCTGTCATACTTTTCTCTCTGGACCAGATATGGTTGCACATATATTCCTGATTTTCATTCAGAGAATAAATAACCATTACATCAATTCCAAGGCATTCGCCCGTTTTTTCAAGAATGTTGCTGATTGTTTTATTGTCGTCATCATCCATGGCGCTGAGCGCTTCGGTCAGAATCTTTTGTTTCTGAATTTTTTCTTCTAACAACATTTCCATGGATTTGCTTCGTTCTGCCTCTTTTGCCAGAACATTTCCATTATACGCATATTCTGAAAAAATATTGCACATACTCCACTGTATCTTATATACCCGCTTCATTTTTGGAATATCCGCTGTATCATATCCGCACATAATCCACGTTGCAACATGTCTGTCCCCAATCTTAACCGGAGCTCCGCAAATCATGCCGCCATTATTGTCGTCCTCCATCTCCATCATGACAGGTACGTTATTCTGAAGAATCGCATCATTCAGTTTGACAATCATGTCTTTATACTGTGGTTTTTCAAACAAATCATAAAAACTGCCCATATGCGCCTTGGGACCCGCCGGTTCAACCAACTGCTGTCCATTCGGTGATACAACGGTCGAATATAATCCGCTTAGGTCTGCAAATGCTTTCACAATATTGGTCCATTTTTCTTTATCAATACTATAGCTGTCATATTCGCTTTCATCCACATTTGAATTCATAATATAGGAAAGCTTATTTTCATATTCTTTCTTGGCTTCCTCAACACTGTTTTGCAGTTTCTTATTCTCTGTAATATCCGTAATAAAAAATTCCATTGTATAGGTGTTGTCACCTGCCTGGGTAATGCTGTTCTGCGATTTTACCCATCTGACATTTCCAAAATCGTCCACAATCCGATATTCATCTTCGTAATCAGAACCGCCGGTTTTTAACAGATTTTTCGCATTCTGAATGACGCGCGCTCTGTCCTGCGGATGAATGTAGTCCTCTGTCAGCTTGTTGCCTGCCATTAACGCTTCTACGTTCATGCCCATTAGCTTTGCATTGACGTGATATATTTTAACTGACTTTTTCCATTTCCTATGGATTTAACCATGACGAAACTCTTAATCTTATTCATAACGGAAAGAATATAAGAACTCTTTTCCTCATCTAACGAAGGCTTCTTGTTTTTGACAAAAAAGCAGTTCGATTCCATCGGCATCCCCTTCCGGCGACCGTACGACATGGCATTTGAGCTGCATGCTGAGAATCGCGCTGTCCGGCGTCACAAAACGGACTTTCATCTCAAAATCCGGTATTTCCTGTATTATCTGCTTTGTACAGATTGCCAATCAGAATATCATAATCATTTTTTACAATGATATCCCGAAGTCCTATCGTGCCATTATAGAACGCTTCTTCTTCATATCCATACTCCGCTATATTCTTTGTCACATATCTGGTCTGCCATCTGCTGTCCGGCTTATACAGATACAACGCGAGAATTCCGGCATGATTGATAATCCGTTCCAGGCTCATGCTTCCAATTGCCACATCCGAACGAAGTTCAAATAAAAACCATATACGCTTTTTTATCATTGTATTCAAACTGATTTACAAACCCACTTACAACCAGTCTTCGCTTATTATTTATCTTTAACAGCAGCCTGTGCCAGATAATTGTCTTTTTCTCATTTAATATCGGCCAGAATTCATCGCTGGACATAAACTTATCCGGCACCATCGTAATCGAATCCACCTGATTTCCAATCAGTCTGACCGCCGCATTATTGATGCTTAATACTTCTCCATCCTCGCAAAAAACTACTGCAGGATATTCAATATGACTTAAAAATCCGAATAATTACTGATTTTGCCTATCTCCAAATGTATCCCTCTTTTCCTCTTATGAATGAATCATCCATGCGTATCTTACCCCATATACACATAAAAAACTTTTCCATGGCAGCCATAGAAAAGTTTTATGTTAAATAATATTATTCTGACTGTCGTCCGAATAAGGATTTTCAGATTATGCTTCTGTCTCGCTTTCCTGTGCATCCGACGGAGTCTCTGCTTCTGTGTTCTGTTCTTCCGATGCTCCTACTATTGAAGTTGCTTCACTCTTTAATCCTGTAAAAGCTCTGTCTGCAATATCCTTTGTTACACAGCAGGCATCCACAACACCATCTAATGATGTAAGAAGCTCGCCCATGTACTTGCTGACTGCCTCGCACTCTTTCTTGACATTCTTTCTCAGCACATATGCTTCATCGGTTGCCTTATTGATAATCGCTTCTGCTTCTTTCTGCGCATTCTCACGCTGCATTCTGCATTCATAATCAGTCTTAGCGCTCAATGCTTCTGCCGATTCATGCGCTTTATTTCTCGTACGCTCGCTGTCGCTGTATGCCTGTTCTTTCAGACTCGTGCAGGTTGCCTCTGTCTCGTCATACATATTTTTGCACTTCTCGTTTGTTTCTGCTTCTAACGCGTTGCATCTGGCTATAGTTTCCTGCTCCATAGCTTCGCACTTCGCTGTCATTGCAGCTTCCTGTTCTTCACAATTCTTATTCGTCTGTGCTATCAATGCATCTGCGCTCTCTCTTGCTTCCAGAAGCGTTCTTGAAATGGATTCATACCTGCCTGCTGACTCATATTCTCTCTGTTTGTAAGCATTTACCTGCTCTTTCAGTGATTCAATCTCACTTTCATACTCTGTATTCTTGGATTTGAGTCCGTCTATCGTCTTATTTGACTCTGTCAGATTCACTTCACGCATCGTCTTCAGACTGAGAACCGCCTCGCTGAGCTGAGCTTGTTCACATTTGCCTTCAGTTCATTAACTTCTTTTTCATGCTCCGTTTTCAGTTCTTCAATATAATAATCAACGGAATTCTTATCATATCCACCAAACTTGACCGTCTTAAATGTTTCTGTTTTTACTTCTACATCATCAAAATTATCTTTTGCCACAATAAATCCCTCCAAATCAATCGATTCTTTATTTCGCATTCCAAATAACCGGAACGTATGTCCTTTTCTCAATAAGTGTTCCTATTATACCACACCCATATAGTTTTGCACAATTATTTTTTCGTATTTTAGTTACAAAGCACATAATTTGTGCTATATTTGAACAAAGAATAAATTGCAATTCGATTGAAAACAAACGATTTCAGAATAAAATCGGTTTATCAATTCAACGTTTAGGAGGAAGTTTTATCAATATGAAACAACGAAGAAATTATATCACCGTCGGTCTGCTTATTTTTGTCTGCCTGTTATCGCTTACCGGCTGCGGTCAGAAAAAGAAAACTGCATATCAGAATTATGTAAAAAATCTTCTGGATGTCAACTATAAAGGGGAGTATGCGAACTATGTAAAAGAAAAACAAAGGAAATGAAACGGACGCGCTTGCGATGTACCAGGAATGCCTGTCCAATCTCTCCAATCAGCTTATTACGCATTATAACCTGAACACAAATCAGTCGGTTGATGTAAATGAGACATTTTCAGACGTTGCCGCTTCTATTTATCAGGCGGCGAAATATGACGTTTCGGAAAGTTACAAGGAAAATGGCGATTATTATGTCGATGTAACGATTTACCCTTTGGATATTCTGAGCCAGTCTTATGATGAGATTCTTTCATATATTGAAGCATTTAACAAGGATGTTGCCGACGGTGTATACAATGACGTTACGAAAGAAGTTTACAACGAAAAAATTTGCTTCCGGCATTGCTTCGATTCTTTCTGCCAACGCGGAAAACCCGGAGTACAAGGATGCGGTTGTCGTAAAAGCCCTCATTACAGATGATGGCGAATACTACAGCATTTCCGCCGACAGCTTAAAAGAAATTGACAAGGCGATAATTGCTACAGAAAGCGAAGCTTCCGATAATACTTCTGAGGAAACTGCAGAATAACCAAAAACCGGAGAGTATAGAAATACCACTCTCCGGTTTTTATTTTATTTCTCATGGAATGTAAATTCTTCGTTTGCAAGCTTGAATTTGCTTCCGTCTATCAGCATCATATCGGTTCCGCTGTTGATGATTCTACCGCCCAGATAAGTATGGTTTGTAGATTTGTTATCACGCAGATAATATACGCCATTTACATTAATTATATAAGCATGGCGGCGGCTGACAGAATTGTTATCCGTTACCTGATAGTCAACGCCCTGTGTTGATTTTCCAATACAGAAAATCGGTTTGTCAATCTTAATCCGTTCACCGGTTCTGGTCCGGACAATGACAGGACCTGCTTTTCCTCTGCTTGTATTGGTAAGAACTGTCGTTGATGTAACATCCGAATCATCGTCATCAAATCCAATGTCACTGCTGGAATAATCTTTTTACTTCTTTTTGCAAGTTTAAAACTTGGTGCAGGCGTAACGGTCGTCTGCATCGGCATCTCCTCTTGCACTGGTGTTTCTACCGGTTTTCTGACAATAAAATGCTCCTCATCCTCCGGATGTACATTATTGTCATTTTTCATATCCAGAATCAGCTTATAGAATTCTGACAGATAGAACATTTTGTTGTGGTCAAAGAATTTTATCAGCTCATAGCCGCAATCCGAGGCTTTCTTATTTGCAAAATTGAGTTTGTTAATCAAATCTCTGACAAACTTCTCCATGTTGCATTTTTCCATCGGCTTATCAATTGGCAGATAAACAAGCTGCACGCTCATATTTTCCAAATTCAGATACATATAACCGATATTTAAGATAACCTTTCCAAGCGGCATATCATTTGCTTTCAGATACATGAGCTGGTCCGCTATGCTGAACATAATATCCACCAGTTCATCTCTATGAATCTTCTTTGAAATAAACTGATTCATCGTAATCATGGCCGGAATCGAATATGTAAGCGCCCTCTGTCCGTCAATGTATTCTTCGTGGCAAAAACAATTGTTGCCTACAAATGATGTATTATACAGTTCAACTTCATTGTGAAGGACCTGAACATCATCTTCAATTTTAAAATATAATTTGTACTCATCGCACAAATATGCCTTCTCTTTGCTCATTTTAACACCCTCCGCAATTATTCTCCAGCCAATCAAGTCCTACTCTACCGTAACAGACTTGGCAAGATTCCGTGGTTTATCGACATCTAATCCTTTTGCATCAGATGTATAGTATGCAATCAGCTGCAAAATAACAGCCGCTGAAAATACTGTAAATAAACAATCCTGCTTAGGTATTTTTATATGCTTATCACATATCCGGGTGTCAGTAACTTCATCACCCATACTAATTAGAATAACATACGCTCCCCTGGCTTTTACTTCCCTTATATTTGAAATCATCTTCTCATAAACGGATGGCTGTGTTGCCAAAGCAATAACAGGAACATTCTCTGTAATAAGAGCAATTGTACCATGCTTTAACTCGCCCGCCGCATAGGCTTCCGCATGAACATAGGATATCTCTTTCAGCTTTAAAGCCCCCCTCGAGTGAAAGAGTGTAATCCATGCCTCTCCCCGATGAAAAATGCATCCGGAGCCATTTTTATATAATTGGCAACAGTCTTGACCTCGTCCGCCTGAAGCAGGGTTTCTTCAATCACAGGAATGATACCCAGCAGTTTGCTGATAAATTCCTTTGCCTGCTCCTCTGTGTAAATACCTTTTACAAGTCCAAGTCTGCAGCCGATTAAATACATCGCCGCCATCTGTACCGAATATGCTTTTGTACTTGCTACTGCTATCTCCGGTCCAGCATGTGTATAGAAAACATAATCACTTTCCCTTGCAATGGTTGAACCTTTTACATTCACAACCGAAATAACTTTTGGAGCCGCACCTTTTTTGCAAGGCGCATAGCCTCTAACGTATCAATGGTTTCTCCCGACTGGGATGTAACAATCACAAGTGTTTTCTCATTGATTAACGGTTCTTTATAACGGAACTCCGACGCAATCTCAACGTTGACAGGAATTCGAAGCTCGGATTCAATCATCGCCTTTCCGACCATTCCCGCATGCATCGCTGTTCCACATGCAATTACTGTGATATTTTCACAATTTCGAAATACTTCATCATCAATTCCATCTTCCGTAAAATCAGGAAGCGAATTTACAATTCTTGGTGTGATGGTATTTCTCAGGGCCTCCGGCTGCTCGTATATCTCTTTCAGCATAAAATGCGGAAATCCGCCTTTCTGAGCTGCCGCGATATCCCATGTGATTTCCAGCATCTGAGGTTCTACCGGATTTCCTTTTTAAATCCTCAACCTTTATGCTGTCTTTTGTCATTGTCAGAATATGATACTCCGGCACAACAAAGTATTCTTTTGAAAAAATGAGATAACTGCTGTCAAATCAGACGCAATAATCGAACCATCTTCTCCGTGCGCCGCAACCATAGGGCTGACATTCCGCACAGCATATATAATACCGGGTTTATCTGCAAACATAATGCAAAGTGCAAATGAACCTGCAATAATCTTTACTGCTTTTCGTATTGCTGCAATCGGGTCGCCATCATAAAGCGTATCCAACAGTGCAGCAACAACTTCTGTGTCCGTTTCGGATTTCAGTTTTCCTGCCAATCCGAATTCCCTTGTTATATCATTATAATTCTCGATAATACCATTATGGATAAGTGCAATTCTTCCGCACCTGTGCGGATGGGCATTCGTATCAGTAACCCCTCCATGCGTCGCCCACCTCGTATGACCGATTCCGCATGTGGAGGTATAATCGCCTTCCCTGCACATTTCCCCCTAAGTTCGCCTACCCTGCCTGCTTTCTTTTTTAATTGTCAGGGTATCATCATCATTCAGAAGTGCAATGCGCCGCACTATCATAGCCTCTGTATTCCAGCCTTTCAAGTCCATCAATCAAAATGTCCTTCGCCGGCTTTCTGCCCGTAAAACCTATGATTCCACACATATTCAATTCTCCTTTCGGCAAAATGACAGGTTAAAATATTCTATGCCGACCTGCATCAAAAACTTCCCGGCATGGAACAAAAACCTATCGAAATATCTCCGGTCATGGTACTTTGTTTTGAGATTGCCCTCATATTTGGTATCCATGTGCGCATCCGGACGCTACGCGGAGGCATCCGCCGAATATTCGATAACCTCCGACCTCGTTATCCCTGAAAACATAACTCGCTTCAACGTAACATTCAAATATACGTTCAGGGTTCATGGCGCTAAGATTTCTAAATCTTTCAAAATCCGCATTCTCCTTTTTTTATGCGGACAATAAAATTTTATCACGAAACAAAGAATAAATCAATCAATATGCGCTAAAAGCATGTCCCCTGTAATGCTGTTTGTTTTCAAAATGTAAAGTCCTAACTGATAAACGAACCGCCCGGCAGATTCTTTTTCTGTTGTGAGCAGCGATAAGTTTCCTTCTGCATCTTCTGCACATAACAGCATTCCTTCCGATATAACGCCGGCAAGCTTGCATGGTTTCAGGTTTACAATCGCAACCACTCGTTTTCCAACCATCTCCTCCGGTGAATAAAATCCTTTTATACCGGAAACAATCTGCTTTGATATTATCCTCGCCGAATTTTACTTTGGAACATAACAGTTTTCTGGAATTCTGGACTTCCTGGCATTCAATAATTTCACCAATCATTAACTGCATCTTTTCAAATTCTTCGATTGTAATTTCCTGTTTATTCAAAACCGAAGGGTCGTTGTGCAGTGCCGCAACCTTGGCTTCTGCCTGCTTCATTTTTTTCTTTTCTTCGGAATTCGCATTTTCTTCCTTCTGTTTTTTTGCTTTTTCGTAAATGGTTTCTTCTACCGGCGGTGCAAATTTTGCAACTTCCGCCCATGACTTCATTTACATCCAGTCTTGCAAAAAGAATCTCCGGTGTTTCCGTCACCTTATTTCCGGACGGATACATGCCAAATTTTCCAAGTTCTGTTACTTTTCGTTTCACAGCGTTTAACTGGTTCAATATCTTCACTGACGTATCCGGCATATACGGTTCAAGCAGCGAAGCGCCAATCACAATACTTTCTACCAGATTATACAAAACGGTATTCAGACGGTCTGTCTTTGATGCATCCTTCGCAAGCGCCCAAGGCATCGTCTCATCAATATATTTATTGCATCTCTTAAACAACGTGAAAATCTCAGAAATCGCATCTGCAACACGCAGTTTATCCATGCATTCTGCAACCTTGATTCTGCAGTTTAATACAACATTTTTCAGGTCCTCGTCTACTTCTTCTGTTACTCCGGTATTTGTAACCACACCGTCAAAGTATTTGTTTGACATCGAAATAGTTCTGTTTACAAGATTTCCAAGCGTATTTGCAAGTTCGGGGAATTGATTCGTTCCACAACCAGCTCCCATGAAATAATTCCATCATTTTCATAAGGCATTTCATGTAAAACGAAGAAACGGACTGCGTCGACGCCAAAAAGGCGAACCATATCGTCAGCATACATTACATTTCCTTTGGACTTGCTCATCTTGCCATCGCTCTGAATCAGCCATGGATGTCCGAAAATCTGCTTTGGAAGTGGAACATCTAAAGCCATAAGCATAATTGGCCAATAAATAGTATGGAATCTTAAAATATCCTTTCCAATAAGGTGAAGGTCGGCCGGGCAGTATTTATTATGACATTCAGCATTCTTTCCGTCCGCATCATATCCAAGTCCGGTAATATAGTTTGATAATGCATCAATCCAGACATAGATAACATGCTTATCGTCAAAGTCAACCGGAATGCCCCATTTAAAGGATGTTCTGTAAACACAAAGGTCCTGAAGTCCCGGCTTGATAAAGTTATTTACCATCTCATTTTTTTGATTCCGGGCTGAATAAAATCAGGATTCTGCTCGATATGTTTCATCAGTCTGTCCTGATATTTGCTGAGTTTAAAGAAATATGCTTCTTCCTTTGCCTCCTGCACCGGTCTGCCGCAGTCCGGACATTTGCCATCTATTAACTGGGAATCTGTAAAGAAAGATTCGCAAGGTGTACAATACTTTCCTACATATTCTCCTTTGTAAATATCGCCTTTTTCATACAGTTTTCGGAATATCTTCTGAACCTGTTTCTCATGGTCTTCATCTGTTGTTCTGATAAATTTGTCATATGATGTATTCATCAAATCCCAAATGTTCTTGATTTCTCCTGAAACCTCATCTACAAAAACTCTTTCGGCGTCTGCATGTTTTCAAACGCCTTATTCTCGATTTTTTGTCCATGCTCATCTGTACCAGTCTGAAATCTTACATCATATCCGGCAAATCTTTTATACCTTGCAATGCTGTCAGCCAACACAATCTCGTAGGTGTTGCCTATATGAGGTTTTCCTGATGCATATGCAATGGCGGTTGTAATATAATATGGTTTTTTTGCCATTTCAAAAACCCTCCTTGATTAAACTACAGACACGAATGAAATGTCTGCGCTATTTCTCTGAATTCTATATGCCCAGATAACAAAAAATTATATGCCTTTTTTTGTGCAAATTGTCAACATTTCCTTGCGGTTTTTATGATTCTTTTCCATATTTTATAGTTTTACTCCTGTTTTTCCGGCTTTACTTTTTTTTAGTTTTTACTTCTGTTTTTCCAGCTTTACTTTTTGAACATAAGTTTTATTATGTTTGTCGCAGACAGCAGTTTAATAGATTTGTTGTTTTATTTTGTCAATAATAACATTTAAATAGGTAATTGCGAAACGCGGAAATCTTTTGTATTGGTTGTGCAAATGCATGATGCCATAAGCAGGTATATGAGGTCGCCGGTACTTAGACACCGTACTTTGGTGTCTTATGTACCGCTGCAGACCGAATTAAGTGAAAACGACCTGCGTTGGCATACTTGCATTGGCATAACCATTATGAAAAATTCATAGTTTGGCAATTACCTGATAGAATTCAAATGGAGGCAGCGAACATCATGAATCTCAAACTTACAAAAAAACACCGGTTGTCGTACTTCTGGCACTCATTTGCTGTGCTTTATGGGGAAGCGCATTTCCATGCATTAAAATCGGATACCGGCAATTTGCAATCGCCGAAAATGATACCGCATCCCAGATTCTCTTTGCAGGAATTCGTTTTTTTTCTGGCAGGATGCATGGTGATTCTTTTTTGCAGTATTTTATATAAAGAACTTCTTATCCCAAGAAAATTCCAGACCTTGAAACATGCATTTTTTTTTCTCTGTTTCAAACCATTTTGCAGTATATCTTTTTCTATGTTGGATTGTCAAAAACGACCGGCAGCAAGGCGGCTGTTATTGAAGCCGCAAATGTGTTTCTTGCAATTCTGGTATCCGGCTTTTTATTTAAAATGGAGAAAAAGTCACATCGAAAAAAATGATTGGCTGCCTGATTGGATTTGCAGGCGTTATTATCATAAATCTGGGCGGCAGACTGGATGCCCGCTTCTCTGTTACCGGCGAAGGCTTTATCCTTTTATCGACTGCTGCCTATGCATTTTCTTCTGTCATTATCAAGTATTATTCGGACAAAGAAAATACGGTGCTGTTAAGCGGCTGGCAATTCTTAATCGGCGGCGCTGTTATGATTCTGATTGGGCTTGTCTGCGGCGGACACATAGCGCCATCTTCCTGGCACGCAATTGCCCTGTTGATTTACATGGCATTTATTTCCGCCTGCGCCTATACCATCTGGGGACTGCTGCTTGCAAATAATCCGGTTTCCAAAATTGCTGTATATGGCTTTTCAAATCCGGTGTTTGGCGTCTTGTTTTCCGCGATTCTTCTTCATGAAACAACTGCACTGAATCTCAACTGCATCGCAGCTCTCATTCTTGTATGCGCAGGAATCATACTGGCAAAAAACCACGAGTCAGGCGGAACCACTGCCCCCCCCTGAAGATTAAAAAACAGCCATGCATGGAATTTTCCCACACATGGCTGTTATTTATTTTATGTTACATTTCGCACCACACCAAAAAAACAGTGCGGCAGCAATCAAAAAATATGTCAGAACCGTATCTGCGGTGTTTTGACGATATGTTCCTTTTCTTACATAATTCACATCACCGTGAATCACCAGATACAGGATACATGGTCCGGCAAAATACAGAAACGGATTATAGGAAAAGGATTCTCTCAGATGTCCGCTAATAAGCGCAATGCACGCTCTTGTAATTCCGCAGCCCGGACATTCCCATCCGGTTATCTTCTTAAATATGCAGGGTACTGCCAGACCTGTCAGCCGGACAAATACTGCATATAGGCAGCCTGCAGAAAGCAGAACTGCATCCCGACAAATGATTTTCCTTATTCTATTTCTCCTCGGTTCCATATCCTATTTACTGTCCCCCATAAGGGTTATTGTTATTGTTGTTATCATTCTGTCCGGAATTGCCGCTGTATGGATTATTTGCATTCTGGTCATATCCGCCATTATATGGCTGATTTGGCGCCTGATTATATCCGCCATACTGCTGGTTCTGATTGTATCCACCGTACTGCTGATTCTGATTGTATCCGCCATACTGCTGCTGGTTCTGGTTGTAACCGCCATACTGCTGATTCTGGTTGTAACCACCATACTGCTGCTGATTCATGTTCTGTCCATAGCCGCCGGACATTCCACTGAACTTATTAATTGTATCCTGTGCAAGCGCATAGTTGACAATTCCAAGTCCGAAAAACTGAAGAACTACAAACAGGATACCGCTGTTGCCTGATGGCGCGCCATTTCTGCTCTTGATAGCATCCACCTTTTCGCCCATCTTATACGCCCAGTACCATCCATAAATGCCACAAGTTACAATTGTCAAAAGAAGCGCCATACCGCCTCCTGCCAGGTCATTTTCCCTGCCATCTCATTTGTATCATCTGTAATACATACAAACCAATACAAACCGTAAATACCACAGGTTACAATGGTCAGAAGAATACACATACCTATACTTCTTTGTTTCATACGTTCCTCCTTGCCGATGCTTTCTGCATCAAGATATTAGTCGTACAGAAATTATAAAATATTTATAAACAGCTGTCAATAAAAAGCAGCCTGTTCCTGTCATTTTGCTAAAGCAGGGGGATTCTTGCTTCTACCACTACTGCAATAAAGATTTAAATTTTTCTTAAAATCAATCGTAAAAATAGCAAAAAAGAGGCTGTCGCTTCATGAATTTTTATTCGTTAAAGTGACAGCCTCAATTCTACATTCTTCTTTCTAATTTAAGTGTACTCATTAAAGCTTCTTGCAAAATTCTTGACACATTAACACCGGCTTGGTCAGCTTCATAATTTAACCAACTTGGTAAAGCAACATTTCTTCTCACCGTTTTTGTATCAATTTTTCTTCTGTATTCTGTTGAAATCAATATCCACAAAGGAAATGACTGTTTCTCCTTCATCAGCAAAAGTTCCATTATTAATATTCAAATCGCCAATATTAGACGGATTTGGAATATCTTCTTTTTTTATCTTCCATTGATACGCATTTCAATTCAATAGCATCTCTTGCCATATCAATCGCTTCATTCATGTCTTTTTCCTTCTGTTAAAATATCTAAATCAGGGACTTCAACTAATACATTATCATTTGTTTTAGTAAAAAATACTGGATAAACAGTTCTCATTTAACCTACCTCCATTTTTTAATCTATATATTTATTCTCCATTGGCAAAAGAGATAATGGGTTTATAATAACCCATTTCTCTTCAGAATTGCCTTTGCCAATCGTTCATCAATTTCTCTATGTCTTGGAATCGTTTCTTTTGTATTTTCTCTAACATATATGTCGTGGCTGCTACCATGTCTATCAAATACAAATCCACCATCTTCAAGTTTCTTTATCAAATCCGTTCTTTTCACTAACTATTGTACCTCCTTGCACTTTATATTATACGCAATAATTGTGTAATGTCAATAATTTTTGTACACACTTTTTACACAATGAAGTATTCAAGATAACATTTGAAGTTTTTCTCCGATTGGAAGCAGAATGCGGTGGACTTCCGAAAGGGTATCATATGGCATCCGATACTGGCGGTCTATCTGCATGCGGCCGGAGCGACCGGATAAATAAAAATTTAGAAGCTGCAGCGTTTCCTGCGCTGATGTCAGCATTAAGTTATTGTTAATACCGGCAAGCTGTCTTTTTACATCCTTTTTCCATATTTCCACATAAAAAATCCAATCTTATCGTAAATAATATTAAAGCCTTGCGCTTTAAACTCTCTTGTAAATTTTTTTTTTAAAATGCTAGGGCATTTTATTTGCGCTTTAGGATTTTCTTTATCCCTATCTAAAAGAAAGCATATGTTTTTAATTTCCGGATGTTCTTCTATATACTTGTAAATAGGGGCTGTCGACAAACTTCCTAATGCCAAATAATGGTGTTTAGCATTAGGTTCCTGCCATTTTGACACCAATTTCCAATTCCCGACAGATTCTTTCCATTTGTGATATAAAAAATGCAGCTTATATCTGTAAAGAATTGTCGCCAATTATTTGATATTATTCGAATAGTATGGTAAAATAAGTTTTTCTGTTATGAAAAAATATATTCCGCATGCGGATGAAAAACATTAGAGAATTGAGAAACATCCCACAATGGCATACTTGCATTGGCACAATACAGGTAAGTTGATTCGGCGTTTCACAATTATCTGAATAATAAATATACGAGAGGTACCAACTATGAAAAACATGTTAAACTTTCAGGAATTTACTGCGGATGAACTTATGGATATCCTGAATCTTGCCCTGGATATGAAAAAAAAAAAATCCGGACAAGTACAGCCAGTCATTAAAAGGAAAGAAGCTTTATACGTTATTTGAAAAAACATCCACCAGAACCTTTTTTTTTTGTCCTTTACCACTGGTATCACCGAACTTGGCGGTACATACTACAACCAGTTATGGAAAGACTCCAACTTCGTATTAGGCGAACCTGTTTCCGAAATCAAATATGTCTGCCGGAATGTCGATATCATTAAGGCGCGGCTGATTAAAAAATGAAACCGTTGAACTTTTCGGCAAGCACGCAACCGTTCCTTTTATAAATGGCTGCGATAACTCCTATCATCCTTGCCAGATTCTTGCAGACGCTCTGACGATTCTTGAAAAATTCGGCACACTGGATGTAAATCTGATGTTCATCGGCGCAAAAAATAATGTATTTAATTCACATGTGGAATTTTTCACAAAGATGAAAAAGGGAACGCTCTATGGACTGACGCCGCTTGTAAACGATACTGCCTGCGGTGAAGATTTCTACGAAGAAGCAAAGAAATCCAACTATTATGTAGAACTTGACACAGGTATGTCCATGGAAGAAGCCAAAACATACGCAAATAAAATGGATATTCTTTATACCGATACATGGGTAGATATGGAATTTTTTCAACAACCCTGCATATCAGAAGCAGAAAGAAGAAACGCTTGCAAAAATGATGCCATATCAGTTAAACAGCAGTTTTACAGCCGACAGCAAGGCAATCGTCCTTCACGATATGCCAATGCATGTTGGATATGAAATTTCACAGGACGTCGTGGATAAAAACCTTGACCACATACTCGACCAGGCAGAAAACCGCCGTCATGTTGAAAAAGCAGTTATGTATACCCTTTTAAATTCATAACGCGAGGTCTGCCCCTGTTTTGAAACGCAGAAAAAGCGGTTGCGCCTCTCTATCTCAGGTGCTATAATCTGGAATAGCAAAATTATAAGGAGGCTGCCATGAAGCATCTGATAGACCCAATGGATTTAAGTTTAGAGGAGCTTGACCATATTCTGGAACTTGCTCAGGATATCATTGCTCATAAAGAAAAAAATACAGTGAAATTTGCAAAGGCAAAAAAAACTTGCCACTCTTTTTTTTGACCAAGTACAAGAACTCGTTTAAGTTTTGAAGCCGCTATGATGGAGTTAGGCGGTAATGTACTTGGTTTTTCTTCTGCCAGTTCATCGTCTTCTTCCAAAGGAGAAAGCGTAGGCGATACCGTACGCGTTGTCAGCTGCTATGCCGACATCATTGCTATGCGCCACTTTAAAGAAGGCGCTCCGATGCTTGCCGCAATGAAGTCCGGTGTTCCGATTATCAATGCCGGTGATGGCGGTCACAATCATCCAACGCAGACTCTGGCCGACCTGCTTACCATCAAGCGGGAAAAAGGACGACTGGACAACCTTGTTATTGGTCTTTGCGGCGATTTAATGTTTGGACGAACCGTTCACTCTCTGATAAAAGCGATGTCCCGTTATGAAAATATCCGTTTTGTCCTGATTGCGCCGGATGAATTAAAAATCCCGGATTATATCCGCACAGAAGTGCTGGAGAAGAATAATATACCATATAAGGAAGTTTCTTCGATGGAAGAAGTCATTCATGAACTGGATGTCCTCTATATGACGCGCGTACAGCAGGAACGGTTCTTCAATGAAGCAGATTACATCCGATTAAAAGATACCTATATTTTAGATAACAGCAAAATGGCACTGGCACGCCCGGATATGTCCGTCCTTCATCCTCTGCCGCGCGTAAACGAAATTGCTGTTGAAGTAGACGATGACCCAAGAGCATGTTATTTCCGTCAGGCATTAAATGGCAAATATGTCCGTATGGCGCTGATAGCAACACTGCTTGGTCTGGCATAGGAGGTACAAAAATGAACATAGACAGTATTCAAAATGGCATTGTCCTTGACCATATTTCTGCCGGAAAAGCACTCCAGATTTATAACGATTTGCATCTCGATAAACTGGACTGCTCCGTAGCAATCATAAAAAACGTAAAAAGCGCAAAGATGGGGAAAAAGGACATTTTAAAGATTGACCAGAATATTGATATCAACCTGGATGTACTCGGCTATATCGACCCGGATATTTCCGTTAATATCATTAAAGACGGAAAACTGGTGGAAAAAAAGAAAATCGAGCTTCCGGAACGACTTATCGGCATCCGAAAATGCACAAATCCACGCTGCATTACCTCTACGGAGCAGGGCATTCAGCATATATTCAAACTTACAGACAGAAAACGCCGGATTTACCGCTGCATTTACTGCGAAAGCAGATAAATAATTTTTCTATCTATTTACTTTTTATGAAAATATGCTATAATCTAGGAGTTATCTGTGCGGTAAAATATTGAAAAAATCAGACTGCATGGAACCGGCATTTTAAATATGCTTATTAATATTTAGAGGTGCAATATGGAACAATATGTAATCAAAGGCGGTCAGCCTCTGGAGGGAGAAGTAACGATTGCAGGTGCAAAAAATGCTGCTTTAGGCATCCTTGCCGCTGCTGTCATGACCGATAAAGAAGTTATAATAGAAAATGTACCAAATGTAAGAGATACCCGCATTCTGCTTCAGGCGATACAGGGCATCGGCGCCAGAGTCCATTACATAGATGAACATACCGTTTCTATCTGCGGCGCTGCCATCAATCCGAACAGCGATTTATGTGTAGACGACGAGTTCATTCGAAAAAATACGCGCATCCTACTATCTGCTGGGAGCGCTTCTTGGAAAATACAAACATTCGCAGGTCGCTTTACCGGGCGGTTGTGATATCGGCGCAAGACCGATTGACCTTCATATCAAAGGATTCGAAGCGTTAGGCGCCCAGGTAGATATATCAAATGGAATTATTTCCACACATGCAGATGAATTAGTCGGAAGCCATATTTACATGGATGTAACATCGGTTGGCGCAACTATCAATGTCATGATGGCTGCTGTACTTGCAACCGGCAAAACAACGATTGAAAATGCAGCAAAAGAACCGCATATTGTAGACGTTGCCAACTTTTTAAACAGTATGGGTGCAAATATCAAGGGCGCCGGAACGGATGTCATCCGTATCCGTGGTGTAAAGGAACTGCATGGTACAACGTATTCCATCATTCCGGACCAGATTGAAGCAGGCACCTTTATGACTGCCGCTGCCGCAACCAGAGGAAATGTTTTAATTAAAAATGTAATTCCAAAACATCTGGAAGCCATTACTTCCAAGTTGAATGAAATCGGCGCTCATGTTATCGAATATGACGATTCCGTTCGTGTTATGTCCGATAAACGGTTAAAACCAACAAATATCAAGACGCTTCCATATCCGGGATTTCCTACGGATATGCAGCCGCAGATGGCTGTTACGCTTGCTCTTTCCAATGGAACAAGTATTGTGACAGAAAGCATCTTTGAAAATCGTTTCAAATATGTTGCCGAACTTGCAAGAATGGGCGCACATATCCGGGTGGAAGGAAATACCGCAATTATCGACGGTGTCGAATCGTTTACCGGAGCAAATGTTGCCGCTCCTGATTTAAGAGCCGGCGCTGCTCTCGTTATTGCCGCTTTGGTCGCAGACGACTTTTCTGTTGTTTCCGATATCAAATATATCCAGCGCGGATATGAAAAGTTTGATGAGAAGCTTCAGGGATTGGGCGCCAGAATTGAAAAAGTCGACACCGAAAAAGACATCCAGAAATTTAAACTCAAGATAGGCTGAAACGAAAAAAAGGAAATGGATTTCCCGCTTGTGTAAAATCCATTTTTTTTTTGTCCGCAAATAATTGACATTTATTAAATTTTCAATATTTTCTGTTTTTTTTGTCGAAAAAGGGTTTGTTTTTTTTTCAGATTATGGTAAACTGGTTTTTAAGAGTGTCCTTCATCCTTTTGGATGCTTTGGCGACAAAAACGTGCAAGATTCTGCTATGCACAAAGGAGAGATATCTATGACAAACAGAAAATCGGTTATCAGACCTGAACATTCCTGCATTTTAACCATCATGGCGCTGATATGCAGTCTTTTTGGTCTGTCTGTTTATAAACAGCAGCAGTTCGGACCGCTGCAGGAAAAGAAGGCTATATTTCAGAAGGACGGACAAACGTATATTTTCGTGACGCTCCGGGTGGAAATCCCGTCAAGGATAACGGAAGCAACATTATGCTGAATGGCGGTCACAAACTTACCGTTCTTGACACTTCAAACTCCTCCTGGTACAAAGTTACGCTTGTTTACAACGGAACAACTTATACCGGCTATGTTTCCGCTTCGTATGTCACAATAGGAAAAAAAAAAGGAAATTCCGATAAAGAAACAACAACGGAAAGTAAGGGCAGTTCCGATTCCGACTTTGAGGCCTATTTAACCAGCCAGGGATTTCCGGAAAGCTACAAACAGCAGCTTCGGGATTTGCATGCGCTCCATCCAAACTGGATATTCAAGGCAGTTCAGACCGGACTTGACTGGAACACTGTCGTTGAAAACGAAATCAACAAATCAGGACAGATTAAAAATCTCGTTCAGGGAACCAGCAGCGCGCCTCGCTATAACTGGCGTTCCACCGACCGTCGGATATAATATCAAAACGGATACCTGGTCTTCCTATGATGGAAGCAACTGGTTTGCCGCATCCGATGAACTGGTTACATACTATCTGGACCCAAGAGTTTATCTGTACGAGCGATTCATATTTGCATTTGAAAATCTCTCATACGACGATTCACAGACAAAATCCGGCGTGGAATCCATTTTATCGGGAACATTTATGTACAAATCCAAGCCATCCGGATACAGCTATACCTATTCCGACCTGATTATGAAAGCAGGAAAGGCAGTTGGCGTAAGTCCTTATCATATTGCCTCCCGTATCAAACAGGAAGTAGGTTCCACATTAAGCTCTGTTACAAACGGAAAACATTCCATATATCCCGGCATTTACAATTTCTACAACATTGGCGGATATGACAGCGCCAGCGGAAATGCAGTTACAAATGCTTTGCGGTGGGCAGCCTCCGGCTCCACTTATGGAAGACCATGGAATAATGTTTACAAATCCATCTATGGCGGCGCCCAGTACATAGGAAATAACTATATTTTGAAAAAACAAAATACTTTATATACGCAAAAATTCAATGTAACGAATACATCGAATCTGTTTTCCCACCAGTATATGTCAAATGTACAGGCGGTTTCTTCGGAAGCATCCAAAGTTTTTGACGCTTACGCAGGTTCGGGAACATTGAATGATGCTATTACATTTTCAATTCCGGTATATAAAAACATGCCGGATACAATGACAAGCAAACCGGCAGACAGCGGCAACCCGAATAATTATCTGAAAACTTTGAAAATCGATAATTATACTTTAACGCCAACATTTTCGATTAATTCAACCAAAAATATTCGCTGATTGTATCGAAAGATACAAAATCCGTTACGATTTCTGCAAGTCCGGTTAATAAAAATGCAAAGGTATCGGGTACGGGCAAGATTTCCTTATCCGAAGGAACCAATACAGCAAAGGTGGTCGTAACCGCGCAAAGCGGCGCAAAACGTACCTATTACGATAACGATTGTCCGCGGAAAATCGTCTGGAAATGGCGGCTCTGAACCAGAATTTGACGGAGACTATGTTGTTGATGATGGCACGATAAGCGGTGTTGCAGTATCTACAACCGTATCCTCTTTCATTTCGACACTTGGATGCACAAATGGTTCCGTCAGCATAACTACCGCTTCCGGCGATGCCAAGGATTCCGGCAAAATCGGTACTGGCGATATTGTGAAAATATCAGTATCCGGCAATACCAGTACCTATACGGTTATTATCTTTGGCGATGTAACCGGCGATGGCCTTATCAATGCGTTAGACCTGTTAAAAATACAAAAAGCATCTGATGGGCGCATCCAAACTGAAAGAGCCATATATTCAGGCGGCAAATATTAAGCGAAGCGGCACACTCTCTGCTCTGGACCTTTTGAAAGTCCAGAAATATCTGATGGGTGCGGCGAGCATTGCACAGAAATAAAAAGATACATAAGACACCAAAGTACGGTGTCACTAAGTACCGGCGACCTCATACCACCTGCTTCTGGCATCATGCATTTGGCACAGCCATACCAGAAATAATATATTTCACAATTACCTACTTATTACGAAAGAACAACAGGAGAAAAGCAAGCATGAAAACATTTAAAAAAATAACAGCGCTGATTATGGTATTTATCATGGGCATCAGTTGTTTTGTCTGCGGCAACGCAATCAAGGCACAAGCTGCTTCCACACAGTTTACAATTTCCGTATCTTCATCCAGTATTTCAAAAGGGGATTCGGTAACGATTTCCGTAACAATCAGTTGTTCGGAAGCTTTGGGTGCATATAGTTATTGTCTGTCCTACGATTCATCCGTTCTGGAATATGCTTCCGGCGATGGCTATGGCGGCGGCGGAACGATTTCCTGCGCAGGATATGGCGATGGAAATATTACATCCGCTTCCAATAGTTTCACGTTTACTGCAATCGCCGCAGGTTCCGCCTATGTTGGAACCGGCAGTTCCGATGTTTATACATGGGGCGAAGAAAGTTGTTCGATTTCAAATGCGGGTACAACAATCAATGTTGCGGCAGCGGGTTCCAGCGAACCGGAGCCTACGACTTCTGCTCCTGCCACGACGCAGGACACTACCTCTTCTGAAACACAAGATACAACCGAAAGCAGCGAAACTACAGCTACTTCCGAAGACACGACCGAGGAAACAACGGAAGAAATGTCTGACAACTGTTATCTTTCTTCCCTGCAAATTACACCGGGAGAACTGAAACCGGAATTTTCAAAGGAAGTATACACATATGAAACGACCGTATCCGGCGAAACAACAAGCCTTGCTATCAACGCACTTCCGGAAGACGAAAAATCCTCTGTAACCATCGAGGGCAATGAGGATTTCGAGCCGGGCAAGACAGCGCATGTAACCATCAAAGTTACCGCTGAAACCGGAGACAGCCATATTTATGATATTCTGGTAAATGTCGAAGAAATTGTCGATACCCGCGCAGTTATCATCAATATCAATGGAACCGATTACTATTTTACACAGGATTACAGCAAAGTAAATGTGCCGGAAGGTTTTGCGCAGTCAAAAGAAAAATACGGTGATACGGACGTTCTTCTGTACACGTCGCCAAACGGTCTGCTCAAATGTGCATATCTGACAGATAAAGAGGGCAAAAATGGCGCCTGGTACATCATTGATTTGGAAAATAAAACAGCAGTTCCTCTTATCAATGTTTTGTCAGCATATAAGAATTTTATTATTCTGGAGCCGGACGACAGCGTTGTAAAACCGGAGGGATACAGCCCATTCAAATATGATTTTGGCGGAAATGAAGTGACTGCCTACCGGATATCCGAAAGTGATGATATCATTCTCGTATATGCGATGAATCCGGATTCCGAACCCGGCTGGCACCGATACGACACAGTTGAAAAAACATTCGTACGGTATATCGCGGACCAGACATCTGTTGTTCCTGCAGAATCGACTGGGGAAGAATCGTTTTTCGACCAGCACAAGGATACGGTTCTGACTATCTGTATCGTTGTCGTTATCATTATGTTTATTCTGATTATTGTTCTTGCCTGCATGCTTGCAAGGGTAATTAAAAAGGGACTGCCTGATGAGGACGCTTCTACGGAAGATAAATTTGATGATGTGGATGATTTGGATGATACGAACGATGAAGGCGCTTTGGATAGTGCAGACGATACAGTCGTTTTGAATGATGCCGACGAAACCAAACAGAATTCTGTTACGGAGCCGGAAGTTTCAGTGGATGAATCAGAAACTGCTTTGGCGGGCGAAGCTATACCAGATACAGCCGCAGAATCAGAATCTGCTTTCGCAAACGAAACTGAACAGGCTGTGACGGAACCGGAAGTTTCTGCGGATGAACCGGAAACGGTTTTCGCAGATGAAACTAAACAGGCTGCGACAGAGTCCGAAACTCCTGTGGCTGATGAAGTCGAGAAAACAAACCATGCTGCGGATATTCATGACGGTATGGACAGAATTAAAAGTAGATGCTGATGCAACCGCTGACGCACCGGAAAAGGCATCAGCAAAGGCACCGGAGCTTGTATCAAAAGCTGCTAATGAAACGCCCGACATTGTTAAAAAGCGGCTCAATATTCTTCTTTGAATACCGCTGATTTGTCAGAAGTCTTTCATATGGCAGAGGCGATTGTTCACAAAGAGGAAAACAGCAGCCAGACAAACAAATCGGCTTCCTTACAGTTTAAACCAATTAAACAAAATAAGCCGGAAGATGAATAAACGATAAAACACAAATAGGACGCCTTCCATGCAGATTTTGTATATCTTGTCTGCGTGAAAGTCGTCCTATTTATTTTTTTTTCATTTATTTATTGATTTGACAGACAAAAAGCGGTTTGTAAGTCTTTGTAAGTGTTTATAGACAGCACTTACAAACAGCTTAAATCAAGGTTTGTCAGTGACGCACGACATAACGGTAATGCGGCATATCAACACCTCTATAATGCTGCTTTGTTTTCAGAACATCCACTTTGTCTAACTTTTCCCATGGTAAATCGAGGTCGGTTCTTCCAAAATGTCCATATGCTGCTGTCTGCTTATAGATTGGTCTGCGAAGGTCCAGCATTTTGATAATGCCTGCCGGACGCAAATCAAAATTGTCGCGGATTATTTCAACGAGCTTCTCATCTGAAAGCTTTCCGGTGCCAAAGGTATCGACCATAATGGAAACCGGTTTTGCAACGCCGATCGCATAAGCAAGCTGGATTTCGCATTTATCTGCAAGTCCCGCCGCAACAATATTCTTTGCTACATATCGTGCGGCATAAGCGGCGGAACGGTCTACCTTTGTGCAGTCCTTTCCGGAAAATGCGCCGCCGCCATGACGTGCATAGCCGCCATAGGTATCAACAATGATTTTACGTCCTGTTAAACCACTGTCGCCATTTGGACCGCCGATTACAAATCTTCCGGTTGGGTTAATAAAGAACTTGGTGTCTGCGTCTACCATATCTGCCGGAAGCACCTCGTCAAATACATACTTTTTTAATATCCGCATGTATTTGTTCCTGTGAAACTTCTTCTCCATGCTGTGTAGAAAGGACAACTGCGTCGAGCCGCTTGGCTTTTCCATTTTCATCATATTCAACAGTGACCTGTGTCTTACCATCCGGTCTTAAATATGGCAGCGTGCCATTTTTTCTGACCTCGGTAAGTTTTCTGGCAAGTTTATGTGCCAGTGCGATCGGATATGGCATATATTCCGGTGTTTCATTTGTCGCATATCCAAACATCATGCCCTGGTCGCCGGCGCCAATTGCTTCGATATCATCATCACTCATCAGGTGTTCTTTTGCTTCCAGCGCTTTATCAACACCCATTGCAATATCCGCCGACTGCTCGTCAATTGCTGTAATAACGCCGCATGTATCGCAGTCAAAACCATATTTTGCCCTATCATATCCGATTTCCCGGATTGTCTCGCGTACAATTTTCTGGATATCTACATATGCCTCCTTTGTAGAAATTTCTCCCATAACCAATACAAGTCCTGTCGTAATTGCTGTTTCACAGGCAACTCTGCTCATTGGGTCCTTCTCAAGAAGCGCATCCAAAACAGCATCTGATATCTGGTCACAAATTTTATCGGGATGTCCTTCTGTTACTGATTCCGATGTAAATAATAATTTTTCCATAACGTCCTCCTGTTCAATCATTTGTTTATCTGACTTCACTATGTCAATTCCATAGTCTGTACGGTTTTTTCTTTCATAAAATCCAAACAAAAGAAAAATCCGCTTTGAGCGGATTGATAAAATCAAGCCTCTCATTGTTCGATACCTGCAGTTTACAGGTTCGCTCAGGAAGGCACCTTCCATCCAATCCTGATTTCATCAGGCTTTCCGGGGTTGCCATGGCTTCACAGTCCCTTATGACTCCACCATTCTGAATAAGAGCATATTCTCTATGCGACCATTCTGGTCATATTGCATATATCTGCAAAAGCAGACATATATAAATTATTTTTTACTTTTATAATGCTAACCGATTCCCTGTTATAAGTCAATAGTTTTTTATGCCTTTGTAATACCTGTCTTTTTGTCATACCGGCGACATCCTATATCTCACAACAAAGCTAAAAAAATAGAGAACAAGTAAATGCACCGGGTAAAATGCGTAGAATCCGTATTGTATGATTTTACTTCTTTTGCCATGATTTCCATTGTACATGCTGATTGGAAGCATTGACAAAACTGCGTAAAGTTCCCGGATTCCAAAAAACACGAAATAGACAATCGCCGAGGCAATCGTAACGCCGACATTCTTTTTTAATTTTTCCAGAAATGGTTTTTGTCCGGCAGAAAGATAATCGGCATATTCTTTCTTTGCATCTGTATATTTCCCTGCCTGATAAAATATCGCAATAATCAGGATACCGGCGACGCTATAATCAAATCGCAGAACCCATGCCGCAGCCATCGTTATTACGATAATACAAATCGCAAGCATCCTGTTTTTTTCTGGCAATTTCTTCACAATAAATAACGACGAGTCCGGCTGCCAGCGTAAAAAATACATTTTGTCCGCGCATATCAAACACGCTTCGATAAAATGCCAAATCAAACGGAATTTCCGAAATCAGCGCGCCCAAAAAAGCCGGATAAAATAGTTTCGGATATCCGACGTATGTTTATATCCTTCGACCAAAAGGAACACAAAAATAGGAAATGCGAGCCTTCCAACAGCCCGCATCACCCAATTGTTGTTCATCAGAACAAGTCCCACATGGTCGCATACCATAAACAGACATGCCAAAATTTTTAATTCATTTGAAGTAATTCCCGAATATAATCTGTTTTCCATGTCAATTATCTGTTCCGCATAAAACTAAATTCTTTTTCGAAGCGCCTTTGACAGCTTGTCCAGTTCTTCATTATCCGACTGTCCCGGTACCCATGTAACCGTTACCGTGTCCTTTATGTATCTTGGTACAAGATGGATGTGGAAATGGAATACTGTTTGTCCTGCAGCAGCCCCATTGTTCTGAATAATATTCAGTCCATCCGGGTTCAATTCTGCCTTCTGGGCTTTGGCAACTTCCGTTGCAATTGTAAATATCTTTGAAGCAGTATCCGCGTCCATGCTGTATATATCATCATAATGCTCTTTTGGTATAATTAAAAAGCATGACCTTTTATTTGCAGGATTTACATCAAGTATTACTCTACATATGCTGTCTTCATAAATCGTTGCAGATGGAATCTCACCATTTGCAATCTTGCAAAAAAAATGCAATCGTCCTTACCCATAAAAGTTTCCTCCTTAATTGCTCTTTCCATTTTACCCCATTATGACAAATTTTACAACCCTTATGTACCAAACGACAGCAATCCTTATTTACCAACCAAGAATTAACATTGTACCAGCCGCAAATGGACGTTATGCAGGAATTGACAATCTGAAACGCTTTCCGTATCGTAACTGTCGCAACAACACAGATTCCATATCAAAAAAATATTCTTGTTATAAAAAAGGTCTTATAAAGGTCGTGTTTTTCTGTCCTTTCCCTGCGGAAATGTTGTTCTGGCTTCTGAAATAAAAGCTCCGTCCAGCTCTGCTGTAAGCAAATCCTCGCTTACGCGGACTGCAATCTCTTTTCCATAGCAGTCATATACATGGGAACCCGGTATATAATGAAGTCCATTTCCGCTTCCGACGCGGTTTACCGCAATCACATACGCCTGATTCTCAATTGCCCGCGCAGGAAGCAGCGCTTCCCACTGTGCCCCCCGTTCTTCCGGCCAATTCGCAATTACAAGAATCGTATCATACTGTTCTCTTGCCGCACTGAAAATCTCCGGGAACCGCAAATCATAACAAATATATCCGCCGATATGCAAATCCTTTACCTTTGCCTGTGCAAGCTGCGTTCCTGCATGATAAATTTTATCTTCACCGCTGTATGAAAATGGGTGTATTTTTGAATAATCCAAAACCAGATTATCCCCTTTTACAAAGCGCCAGTTTATTCTGATATATTTTTTTTTTTGTATCATCAAAAACCGGACTGCCATCTGCCATAGATTCTTCTATATAGCCAAATGCCATTGCCATATTATATTTTCTGCTGTTTTTCATAAAAAGGATATGCTGTCCGGTATTTTTCCATTTTTGTATCCTTCTGCATACAGCCATGGTTTCATTGTAAATCCCGTCAGCGTCATTTCCGGGAATACCAGAAGTTCTACGCCGCAGGCGCTTGCCTCATCCATAATTTTCAGGCACCGTTCTTTTGTTTCTTCTCTGTTCTCCCAGCTAATATTCAGTTCCGTAATTCCTACTTTCAGCATTTTCCCACGCTCCTTTCATACCTCATTTATCAGGTAATTGCGAAACCTGCTTCTAGCATCATGCATTTGCACAACCATACCAGAAATAATACGTTTTTACTGGATTCGTTTCGCATTTTTTCTATTTTATCATGAATATAGTTTCTCCGCCATTGTCTTTTAATGAGAAAGCTCATTTTATTAACAATTGTCAACCATATTTTTTAAATTTATCAGTTGACATTTGTTATATTGCAATCTATAATGTTATCCAGTAAATGTCATTGTGAGTTGACATTTATCCTGATTTTTGGAGACGGATAGCTTAGCCCTGTTATCCGTCTCTCAATCTTGCCAAAGGAGAACAAACAAAATGAAAAACAAATTTACAACTGTTGAACTGACAATGATGGCAGCATTTGCAGCAATTTTATGCGTTTCCGCATATTTGAGTATTCCAACTCCGCTTCCGAATGCCGCGCATATCACATTGTTGAATTTTATGATTATGCTGATTGCACTTGTCTTTGAGGTTCGCGATTCCTTTATCATTATTGCGCTTTGATGATACTTGGAATTGTCGGTGTTCCGGTATTTATCCGCGGCGGTTCCGGCATCGGTTATCTGACCGGCGTTTTTTGGCGGATATACATTTTCCTTTATTCTTGTTGCTATTTTTGCCGGACTCTTACAAAAGGAAAGAAATACCGTCGTATCCGTTATACTATCGTTGCCATTCTTTCGGCTGTCCTGATTGATGTTGTCGGCATGTTATGGTGGAAATTTACCGGAAATTTAACATGGAAAGTTGCTTTCCTTTCCGGCTTTGTTGCATTTATTCCGCTTGATTTGGTAAAGGCAGTGATTGCTGCACAGATTGTTCCGTTATTCCGAAAGTTATTGCCAGCGAAAGAATAATCTACATATCGGCGAACATTTCTGATAAACGCATGGCGGCACAGAAAAAATTTCTGTGCCGCCTTTTGTTTGTCTTTTTATTTTCTTTTATCTGCTTTCTAATCCATATTACGGTGCAGCAGCCGATGTTCTTTTCCTGCAAGAAAATGGTCATAGAGCTGACGGATGGCAGGATTTTCTTCCGAAAAACGAACATTGGAGCTTGCATCTGCACGATACATGCCTTCCATACGACTTTTTCTGGTTCTTGGTCCCGCGCCGGACGGTTGACCGCCGCCCATAATGCATCCGCGTCTGCATGCCATTACCTCAACAAAATCATAGCTTACTTCCCCTGCTTTTATCTTATCCAGAAGCCTTCCTGCATTTGCAAGACCATGAACAACTGCAATTTTGACTTCCCCTGCCATTCAGTTCGATGGCGGCTTCTTTCGTACCTTCAAATCCCCGCACGCCGGTATAACTGATTTCCCGGATGGTATTGTACGATTTGTCTTCTGCCAGTCTGCGGAGTACCGCTTCTGTCACGCCGCCGGTTGTTCCAAAAATCTTTCCGGCGCCGGAAGAAACTGAAAATGGCGCATCCGCCGATTCATTCTCCAGCTCATTAAACTGCAGTCCCATCTGTTTAATCATACGGATAACTTCGGTTGTTGTAATTACAAAATCGGTGTCCTGTCTGCCATCGGTAAAATTATCCGGGCGAAGAATTTCGCTCTTTTTCGCTGTACAAGGCATAACGGACACTACCATTGTGCGTTTTCCGTCTTCTTTGTCTTTCTCTGCAAAGTAGTCTTTGATAACTGCAGAAAACATCCCCTGCGGTGAACGGCAGGTAGAAAGATGTCCGGCAAATTCCGGATATTTCTTTTCACAATACTTTACCCAGCCCGGACAACAGGATGTAAACAGCGGAAGCTTTTCCCCGGAAGCAAGGCGTTCGGCAAATTCTTTGGATTCTTCCATAACCGTCAAATCGGCGCCGAAACTCGTGTCAAACACCATATCAAATCCCATAATACGAAGGGCAGATACCAGCTTGCCAAAACAGTTCTCCCCTTTCGGTATTCCGAAGCTGTCGCCAACTGCTACCCGGACAGCCGGCGCTATCTGCGCAACCACCCGGATGGAAGGGTCCTCTATCGCATCCCATACGTCGGTCACATTGGTTCGAATCGAAATTGCCGCAGTCGGGCATACGACCGCACACTGACCGCAGCCAACGCAATCCGTTTCCGCCAACGGTTTGTCAAATGCAGGCTATTGAACCTTCATTTTTGAACCACGATACGCGAAGTCAATTACGCCAAGTCCCTGTATCTCATCACAGGTACGGACGCAGTCGCCGCAAAGAATACATTTATTCGGGTCCCGCACAATCGATGGAGAACTCATATCCAGCTTTTCTTCTTTTTTATTGTTCAGAAACCGGACCGCATGTACGCCAACTTTATATGCCAGCGACTGCAATGCACACATTCCATTTTTTCTGGCAGGTTGTACAATCTCTGCAATGCGACGACAACAGCAGTTCGATAATCAGTTTTCTGTATTTCTGAACTTTCTTTGTATTTGTATAAATCACCATTCCCGGTCTTGGCGTTTCTGAGCAGGCGGCAAATATTTTTCCTCTGTCATCCTCTACTACGCACATTCTGCATGCGCCATAGATGGAAAGTTCGGAGTGATAACAGAAAGTCGGAATATCAATGCCTGCTTTCCGGATAAGAGACAATACATTTTTTTCGCCTTCAATCGGCACTTTTTATCGAATTTATCGTTATATAATCCATGTTCGTCTCCCTCCTTAATTCTCTGTATATACAGCATGGAATGCACAATTATCAATGCAGGCTCCACACTTGATACATTTTTCCGTATCAATTACAAATGGTTTTCTTATCTCGCCGGAAATCGCGTTTACCGGACAGTTTCTTGCACATTTGAACAGCCCTTACATTTCTCCGCATCTATCCTATAACGGACAAGTGCTTTACAGTTTCCGGTCCGGCATCGTTTGTCAACGACATGCTCAATATATTCCTGACGGAAATTCTTCAATGTACTGAGTACCGGCAAAGCCGCGCTTTTTCCAAGACCGCAAAGAGCGGTATCCGTAATTGCATGTCCGAGTTCTTCCAGCAAATCCAAATCTTCCAGCGTTCCATTTCCGGCAACAATCCGTTCCAGAATTTCCAGCATCCGCTTAGTACCCTCGCGGCATGGCACACATTTTCCACAGCTCTCATTCTGTGTAAAGTTCTCATAAAGAACCGCGCAACCTCTACCAGACAGGTATTGTCGTCCATAACAACCAGACCGCCGGAACCAATCATCGCTCCTTTGCTTTTCAAAGAATCAAAATCCAGACTGATATCCAAATCTGCTGTAACCAGACATCCGCCGGATGGTCCGCCAATCTGAACCGCTTTTAATGGCGCATCATTTTTTAATCCGCCGCCAATATCATAAACAATTTCCCGCAGTGTTGTTCCCATCGGGACTTCAATCAATCCGGTATTTTTTACGCTTCCGGTCAGCGCAAATGCCTTTGTTCCCGGACTCTTTTCCGGTCCAATTGTTTTATACCAGTCTGCCCCATTTAAGACAATCATCGAAACATTTGCATATGTTTCTACATTATTCAGCACAGTCGGTTTTGCAAATAATCCCTGTTCGACCGTTCTTGGCGGTTTGGTTCTTGGCATACCCCGCTGTCCCTCAATCGAAGCAGTCAGCGCACTTCCTTCTCCGCAGACAAATGCGCCTGCTCCTCTGTTAATATGAATGTGGAACGAAAATCCGGAACCAAGAATATTGTCGCCTAAGAATCCGGCTTCCTCCGCCTGTTCAATTGCTATTTTCAGTCTGCTTACTGCAAGCGGATATTCCGCTCTTACATAGATATAGCCTTCCTGCGCACCTACCGCATAGGCAGCTATAATCATGCCTTCGAGCATCTTATGCGGGTCGCCTTCCATGACGCTTCTATCCATAAATGCGCCGGGGTCGCCTTCATCTCCGTTACATACAACATACCGAATTTTTTCCGGCTGGCGTGCCACCTGTTTCCATTTGTATCCGGTCGGGAAGCCACCTCCTCCGCGTCCCCGTAGATTGGAATCGCTGATAACTTGTATCACTTCTTCCGGCTTCATTGAAAACAGTGCTTTCCGAAGCGCCTGATATCCGCCAACCGCAAGATATTCATTGATATTTTCCGCGTCAATATGCCCGCAGTTTTTCAATACCAGTCTTGTCTGCTTTTTTATAAAACGGAATTTCTGCCTGCTGTCTGTAAACAATTCCATCCTTGTGGTACATCAACCGGTCCACCGGTCTGCCATGCAGGATTGTTTCGTTAAATATCTCCTCGCAGTCTTCTTCTTTTTTTACCTTTATGTAAATATAGTTATAAGGCTCAATCCGTACCAATGGTCCCATCTCACAGAAACCATGACAGCCGCTTTTTCTTGACTCCGACCTGGCAGTTGACCTCTTTCACCTGAGAAAAATCCTTTTCCGCCGCCGCTGTTTCTTTGTCGGCATTGTCAAATGATATTGGCGTAATCTGAATCTCGCCATCCATATAAGTATCCGACTGCTCCGAAGCAGTTTCCTCCGCCGCGTTGTTTTCCCCGGCGGCATCCTTGACTGGATGGTACGCACCCGCCGCTTCTTCGACAAATTCCACCATAACGCCTTTTGCGTCTTCCGCCATTTTTTTTTCAATTTTTTCATATATTTTCTGGGAACCGCCTGCAAGGCATCCGGTGCCTGCACAGACAAGAATTCTGTGGGAATCTGCCTTCATATCGGTTTCCGCCTGTTTTACTGCGGCATCAAGCGCTTTCACATTTTCTATCTTATGCATCCGTACCCTCCTTCAGCTCTGCAATCAGCTCTGTTACTTTTTCGGGCGTCATAGCCGGATGCACCACATCATTTACCGTCATGACAGGCGCCAGTCCGCATGCCCCCAGACAGGAAACGGTTTCCAGCGTAAACAACATATCGTCCGTCGTATGCTTTTCTTTCGACAGTCCCAATTCTTTATACAATTGATTTAAAATATCCATGGATTTTCTGACATGGCATGCTGTACCATCGCACACCTTGAGAATGTATTTTCCTTTTGCATCAAAAAGAAAAATTTTCATAAAATGTAGCTACGCTATAGGCTTTTGCTTCTGTAACATCCAGTTTTCCTGCCACATAACTTAAAAGCTCCGGCGGCAGATATTTGTATTCGCTCTGGATATCCTGAATAATCGGAATCAGAAACCGCGGCTCTGTTCCATATGTAGCAATAATCCTATCTGCCTCGTCATAATAAGATTGTTCCAGCATTTGTTACCCTCCATACCTTGTACCTTCTCAACAAATGTCCCAATAACGGTTTCGCCCCGCCGGCTTTCATAACGCAGGCCACCGCAAGGCGCATGCTTTTTTGGTTATTAAGAAATTTTATCAAAATGTCCTGTATCAATGATACCATTATTTGGATAGAATTGCATCCCAAATTTAATTTTATTATTATCCTTGACGTATTTAAGGAGAATCAGTATTCTAAAGAAAAAAAAAGCACACAAAATGCATGGTTGTCGCTGTTCACTGCTGAGTCAGTCGATGACCTGGAACGTTTGGTCGCTGAATATCCATGGATGGAAGGAATCTGTCAGGATATGGCACTCGCCGAGAAAGATAACACTATTAATGAGAAGGATGCGACAATTGCTAAGAAAGAGGCAGAAATTGACCAGTTTTAAAAGCTATGCTCGCTAAGAAAAACTAAGTAAAATCAGGGAACCGAAAAACGATAGATTTGGAGATTCCCCAAAATAGGACAGTCCCTATAAGCGCACAAAATTGGGAAACAGAACGGTTAAAAATTCTGTTTCCCGATTTTTGTGTTGCCATGCATTTGCAGAAAAAGTCATACATCACTTAATTTTCCACGTCTTTACATAGCCGACACTGGATTTTTTAGTTTCTTCTTTAACGCTTTATTTGCTTTTTTCGTACCCTTTAATGTAATCGTTGCCTTTTTTGTTAATGCCCTTAAAAGCGTTTTTTGCCTATTGTCTTTAACTTTGACGATTTTATCGTTATGTTTTTTTAACTTCTTACAACCGTAAAATGCGTTGCTTCCTATTGATTTCACCTTTGCCGGTATAGTTATACTAGCAAGTTTCGTACATTTACAAAATGCCTTACTTCCAATAGAGGTTACGCTCTTGCCAATCGTCGCTTTTGTAAGCGAAGTACAACCGTAAAATGCACTGCTTCCTATCGCCTTTACTTTTTGACGGTATCGTTATGCTTTTTAACTTCTTACATTTATAAAATGCCTTATCTCCGATTGAAGTTATACTCTTACCCATCGTCGCTTTTGTAAGTGAGGTACAACCGTAAAATGCACTGCTTCCTATCGTCTTTACTTTTGACGGTATCGTTATACTTTTTAGCTTCGTACACTTGTAAAATGCTTTACTTCCGATAGACGTTACATTTTTTCCTATTGTCACCTTCGTCAAAGAAGTACAACCGTAAAATGCATTTTTGCCTATGCTTGTTACATTGCTTCCTATCGTTACTGTCGTAAGTTTTTTTATTTCCCTTAAATGCATTATCTGCTATCTTTGTAACCTTATAAACAACTCCATCTACCGTTACACTAGCCGGAATGGTTACTTTCTTAGCCGAACTATTAGCAACCTTTGTAACCGCAACCGTAGGATTTGACGTGCCAGTGGAAAGTTACCTTAACTTTTATGTTGTTTTTTGAAACAGTAAGCGTTGTTCCTTTTTGGCAGGAGTTTTTGTTGCAGGCTTATCCGGTTCCGGCGTTTCTACTTTGTCAGGCTCTGGCGTCACTGGTTTATCAGGTTCCGGCGTTACCGGCTCATCAGGTTCAATATTTTCATCTACGGTTCCATCCGTACAGACGGTTCCTGCATAGCTCCAAATGCTCGCAGAAGAAAGATTCAGATGCAGGGCGGGACAAACCGCACTATAAGCGTTGTCCACAAGACTACCATACGCATCGACGTCACCTGGAAAATTGACAAACGCAGCGCCAATTGTATTGCAGCCCGGCGACCGGAGCCACCAATAACCGTTACCGTTATATTTCACATAGTCCTCATTCGTACCGTCCGTACCGTCATTTGTATATGCTCCTTTTTCCTTAACATATGCGGTATTCGTTCTCCATCTTGCATTATCACATTCATAACTGACAGATGAAAAACCATAATCCGGATTTGTCACTTCTTCTATGGATAACAGAAATACCTTATCTTTTGTATCGTTTCCACCCTCTGTTCCATAAGGATTATCGTTATTCACTACAGTCACCTGATTGATTGCATCCTGCTCTGTGCTTGTAAACGCTTTGTCTATAAAGTTATCCGAGCTGTAATCGATACTGTTTGTATTATAACTTGCATCATACCCATTCAACCAGCTCCTTATCGTAGACGTTTCCCATGTTACGTCTGTTTCTGTTGTATTATATAGCCAGCTGTCGAGATTGCAGTCTGCTATCAGGAAAGCATCGTTTCCGTCTACTGAAAGCACCCTCCATTTAATTGCATCTTTTTTCGCCTGTGGCATCGCTTTGCGGATAACTGCCGAACCATACGCAGTCGTATGTTACATTTCCCGCCTCGTCTTTTCTGGGATTTGTCAGTGTGACTGCTGTTTCCGACGTTTTCTGCTTCCGATGCTTCCGCTTTTATCGCATCGCCCCCCGATGTCCCATGTACATATGCCAAGTATCATAGCAAATGTCATGATAAATGAAAGCAGCCTTTTCCATGTTTTTTTGCTCCATTTGAATTCCTCCTTTACACATTTTTTCGTTTTCCTCTGTTTTTTCTGTTTGTTACAGTCTTTTGTATTTTACCATATCTTTCATACTTTGCATACATATTTTGTCCCCCGGTGTTTTGCCAACAATAATCATTTACACGAACTTAATTTTCCTTTTTGGTTTATTGCCTTTCCTGTTCTCCTGATGTAAAATCAGATTGTCCGAAACATGCAGGCGGCAGAATCCCGGACGAAAAAGCAAAGCGGAGTTGATTATTTGACAAATATATTGATTATTGATGATGATGTTTATATTGGAAATGTTCTGGAAGAAATTCTTGTAAAAGAAGGCTATACGGTTTCCCGCGCTTATTCCGGAACAGAAGCTGTTCTTGTTTTGTCACAGCAAAGACCAAATCTTATCCTTCTGGATTTAATGCTGCCGGGACTGAGCGGAGAGGAAGTGCTGGCGCAGATAAAAGATATTCCTGTTATTGTTATCAGCGCAAAAGTGGATGTAGAAGATAAAGTCCACTTACTGCTTGGCGGCGCAGTTGATTATATAACAAAACCATTTCACACAAAAAGAACTTCTGGCACGGATTGCAGTCCATCTTCGTGATTGTCCCTCTGCAAACCATCCGTCCTGCCTGACATTCGATGACATTACACTTGATACAAATACCTATACGGTTTCCGTTGGAACCACTGAAATAAAAAGTAACGCGAACCGAATATGCGATTTTAAAAATCCTGATGGAAAATCAGACGCAGGTCATTACAAAATCCGTCCTGCTCGACCGCATCAGCGAAGAAACGCCCGATTGTACGGAAAGTTCTCTGAAAATCCATATCAGCAACCTGCGGAAAAAACTGCGTGAAGCAAATGGCAAGGATTATATTGAAGCCGTCTGGGGCATTGGCTTTAAACTGCATGCAGAATAAATCTTTACGATTTCTTTACCATTTTCTTTCCGGATTCTTTCCTGTTATTCGTTACAATGTCAGCATCATATAAAGGAGGTTGATTTTATGGATTATGTTCTTACAACGAATGCTTTGTGTAAAAAAACTACAAAGACTTCAAAGCATTGAACAGACTGTCTATGCATATCCCAAAAGGCGCAATTTACGGTTTTATCGGGAGAAATGGCGCTGGCAAAACAACATTGATTCGATTAATTTCAGGATTACAGGAGCCTACATCCGGGGAATACACACTGTATGACAGAAAAAATACAGATGGAGATATTTCCAAATCACGCAGGCGAATGGGGGCAGTTGTAGAAACGCCCTCGATTTATCTCAATATGACAGCGGAGGATAACCTGAAGCAGCAATACCGCATTCTCGGACTTCCCTCTTTTGACGGACTGACAAATCTCCTAGAATTAGTCGGACTTGAAAACACAGGAAAAAAGAAAGCAAAAACGTTTTTCTCTGGGCATGCGCCAGCGGCTTGGGATTGCCATTGCGCTTGCCGGCGACCCGGATTTTCTGGTTCTTGACGAGCCGGTAAACGGACTGGACCCTCAGGGCATCATCGAAATCAGGGAGCTGATTTTAAAGCTCAACCGCGAACAACAGGTGACGTTTTTAATTTCAAGCCACATTCTTGACGAATTGTCCAGGCTCGCCACCCACTATGGCTTTATTGATAACGGACATATCGTGAAAGAAATGAGTGCCGCGGAACTGGAGGCTGCATGCAGGAAATGCGTCCGGGTAACGGTCAGTGATACAAAGGTTCTTGCGCGAGTCCTCGACACGATGAACACCGAATATAAGATTTTATCGGATACGGAAGCCGATATCTATGCCGATATTTCTGTTTCAAATCTGGCTTTTTGCCCTCGCGGAAGAAAGCTGTGAAATCTTTTTTCGATGCAGGAAAATGACGAAAGTCTGGAAAGCTATTATATGAGTCTGATAGGAGGTGGAAGCCATGATGAAGCTGTTATCTGCTGAATTTACAAGACTGTTTAAGAGTTTTATTTTCAAACTGGGACTGCTGTTTTCCGGAGGGCTTAGCGCCTTTTGCGTTTTCATGCGGTGGTGGGATGTGACGCGCCATCCCGAAGTATACGAATCGCTTCCTGCCGCCTATCGAAATGCCGACGGTATTCTTTTTTTGGAAGTCTGTATCTCATTTTTTGCGGTGGCAGTATTTATTGGAATATTTGTCGGTACGGAATACAGCGATGGAACTATCCGGAACAAACTGGTTGTCGGGCATACAAGAACAACGATTTATCTGTCAAAGTTTATCGTTTGTGTCTGCGCAGATATTCTGATGTGTCTGTTAAATATAGCGGTTATCCTGATTTTGGGATATTTGCTGATTGACGGTACGACAATGCCGATAAAAGACCTTCTGCTTTTTACAGCAACGACCGTCACTGCACTGGTTGCTTTAACTTCGCTGCTTTTGTTATTTTGCCATGTCCATTCAAAGCAAGGCAACCGGTTCCATCGTCTGTCTGCTTACGGTACTTATCATGCTGCTTGCTGCAATGACTATCTCGAATCGGTTACAGCAGCCGGAATATTCCGAACCGTATTCTTATTTCGATGAAACAACCGGCGAAGTAATAACGACAGACAGAGAAAAAGAACCCCGACTACGTTTCCGGTACAAAACGAAAAGTCTATGAATTTTTAGATGATTTTCTTCCTGCATCCCAACTGTATCAGATTGTTCAGTTGAATGCGGAACACGCTTATACAATCATGTTGTATGACTGCGTCATTGTATTGCTGACCACCGGCGCCGGTATTATCATTTTTAAGAAAAAGAATCTGAGATAAGGAGTTGCTATGAAACTAACGTTATGGATACTTGTCAGCATTCTGGCTGTAATTATAATTGCCCTGCTTGTGAAATTGTATTTAATGAAAAAAGCTGCGAAAAGAAATTGCAGACGCTTTTGCTGACCGGCTCATAACGGACACCAATACGCTGATTGATATTTCCTGCCGGGACCATGCGATGCAGTATCTGACAAATACGATAAACGCCGAGCTTCGCAAGTTCCGTGCAAAACGCCATCAGTTTGAGCAAGGTGATATCGAACTTCGGAATGCGGTTACAAATATTTCTCATGATTTACGAACCCCGCTGACAGCTATCTGTGGATATCTGGATTTGCTGGAGCAGGAGGAACAGCCGGAAACAACGAAACGGTATCTTGCAGTCATCCGGAACCGGACCGATATGCTGACGCAATTAACGGAAGAACTGTTCCGTTACTCCGTTATTCTTTCGGACGAAACAGACATTTCTTATGAGCCTGTCGCAATCAATGACGTTCTGGAAGAAAGCATTGCCGCATTTTATACTGCGCTTACGGAACGCGGCATTACGCCAGATATTCAGATTCCTTCCAATAAAATTGTCCGCACGCTTGACAGGTCCGCTCTTTCGCGCGTATTCGCCAAATCTTTTAAATAATGCGATGAAGTACAGCGATGGTGATTTGGATATTACCCTGTCTGAAACGGGACAGATTACATTTACAAATACTGCTGCCGGACTGAATACGGTTCAGGCCGGCAGGCTATTTGATAGATTTTATACCGTTGATACTGCGAGAAAATCAACCGGTCTGGGACTGGCAATCGCCCGGACGCTGGTTGAACAGATGGGCGGAAGCATTTCCGCAGCCTACGAAAATGGGCGGCTTTCCATCTGTATCAGCTTTTTACAATCAACAGCTTCTCGCCCGGTGTAATCTCATCACTTTCCAGATGATTGATGCTTCGGATGGAATCCAGACTGGAAAAATACTCTTTGGCAATGGACCAGATGCTGTCGCCCTCTTTTTACGACATAACCGACAATTCCCGGCATCGCCGCTTTTTATCCCAGTCAATCGGAAGAATATTCATATCCGTAATGACGTCCACGGAACCTGGCGCAAATACCGTCACGTTCATATTGATAACCGCTTTTACCTCGACCTCATCTGCATTTAACATTTGCGCTGCAATCTGGTCGATGGACGGATGAATGCGAATCGAATCCTGATTCACAAATGGAACCGATTCTACCTGATAGGTAAATGGGATTACCGTTTCAAGCTGCTGCAGCGGTTTATTATCATCCGCCGAAACATACAGGATTTCCACTTTGACAGCGCCGGATATATTGATACTGTCATCGCCCGCTTTGATTTCATCAATCTCAACCGTTCCGGCTGTATATACAATCTGTAATATTTTCGGCAGGCTGCTCTTAATACGCTCTTTATGCGCCACCTTGGTTTTGGCGTTGTTTTTTATCTGAAGATTTTCAAATGGGAACCGCTCCCGAATCGTTTCAACATTGGCAGAAGGGGAAAACATATCGCCAATAATTGTCAATTCCATGTCCTCGTATACTTTCATATCTGTATGAAGGTTATATTCCACCTGAAGCACGCGGTCTTCCCCATCATTTGTCTGCCCGGACGCTGACTTCGCCTTTCCCCATCGTAATCATATCGTCTAAAATCATGCCCTCGCTAACGTCCTCGCATGGGATGGTTCCTTCAAACGCCCGGCTCTCATTCATATACTGCATCGGCACACCAGGTTCTTCCGCCAGATAGATGACAAATAATTCCATCTGCCCTTTGATATGAACGCCTCCGTCAACCACTCTTGTTTCAATTCCATAAAAGGAAACCCTATCCCAAAGCAGTCTGCCGATATTTGGCTTATTTGCCGCAAGTTCAAAATCTTCCTTTACCTTTAAAATGTCTTTTACCGAAGAAATATTATTTGTAAATGGAATATTTTCATTCCGGCACTCAATGCCGGAGCCATTCATAATGCCTGTCGCGCCCTCCAGCTCTACCTGATTCATTGCCCAGAGTTTCATACCGACAAGTCCCCTGACTTCAAACTTTCTGGAATTTATCATGGTTATGTACAAATCTTCCAGCAGGCAGCTGACGTCTACCTTATCTCCTGCTAAAATGCCATCCATATTGATAGATTCCTCAAATGGAATGTCGCCCTCATACGTTTCAAACCGAACCTCGTCCCCCACCGTCTGAAAAAGCATCTTAAACACAACGGTTCCGGAAACCCGCACTTTATTTTCCAATGTTTCAACATCATCTAACAGAACATTTCCGGTGCTTGCTATAATTTTTTCCATATCTTCTTTTTACATCCGGTACATTGAAATCATCATTAATCGTAAATTGCGTATATTTTGAAGCCTTTAAAATCGTTGTCGTCAATTTGTTTTTTACCAGTTCCATATGATACCCCCATGCTTTTTATAGAAACAATAATTGAAATTTCTGCAATTGATTTAATTTTTTTTAAACATCACCGGCATCGTTGTCCGGGCAATCCGCAAAACAATGTACGGATAAGAAACCGTATCTGTATTTGCTGCATCCGATGGCGTCGCAGTCTGACGAAGTACGGACTCTATATAAATGGCATTTATTTCATCCATATACATTTTATCAACTACCACGCCTACATCATCCCGGTTCTGCCTGCCGCTGCAGATTACAATATAGGTATAGGTATTGTTCGAATAGGTCAGATTGAAGGGTTCTTCTTTCTTGCTGTTTATCACGCTGAGCAGTTCTTCCGGCAGCATGGTATCATCACAGATATCATACGTCAGCGATTCACCATCCTCCTTCACTTCATAAAAACTGCAGCCAGAAAGCAGTGCCATACAAATACATGCAGCCATCAAACACACTGCATACCGTAATCGATTCCATTGTCGTTTCACAACCGTCCCCCTCCTTTTTCGCAATGCATCATAATCCTGCCGCTATTTTTCTATACCACTATTTATATGACGCAGGCTCCGGTTCTATGCATATAAAATAAGCGCTTTACGAAAGGAACCGCCATATGCCAAAAAGAGTACGATAACTTTTTTTGCATATATCATTCCTTTCGCAAAACGCTTTTTCGCTCTATCCTCCATGTTACGGTACTAGGTTCGCCTTTCAGGCTTACCAAGGACCGACATTCGGACAGGTTTGCTTCAGGAAGATATATGCATCAAAGTTATCTGTTTTTTTTTGACATATACCATCCCTACCGCAAAACGCTTTTCGCTCTATCCTCATGTTACGGTACTAGGTTCGCCTTTCAGGCTTACCAAGGACCGACATTCGACAGGTTTGCTTCAGGAAGATATATGCATCAAAGTTATCTGTTTTTTGACATATACCATCCCTACCGCAAAACGCTTTCGCTCTATCCTATTCTAATTCAAAGGCGCCTGTATAGAGCTGATAATAGGTGCCTTTTTCTGCTATTAGTTTGTCGTGGCTGCCGCGTTCTATTATGTGTCCATGGTCCAGTACCATAATCACATCGGAGTTTTGAACGGTTGACAGTCTGTGTGCGATTACAAATACGGTTCTGCCTTTCATCAGTTTATCCATACCGTCCTGCACCAGTGCCTCTGTACGGGTAATCAATCGACGAGGTTGCTTCATCCAGAATCATCACCGGTGGATTCGATACAGCGGCACGGGCAATCGAAATAAGCTGTCTTTGTCCCTGTGACAGACCGCTGCCATCTCCTTTCAGCACAGTATTATATCCCTGCGGAAGCATACGGATAAATCCGTCAGCATTAGCGAGCTTTGCAGCGGCAATACAATCTTCGTCCGTTGCATCAGGATTTCCGTAACGCAGATTTTCCATAACCGTCCCTGTAAAGAGATTGACGTCCTGCAGGACGACGCCGAGTGAGCGGCGAAGGTCCGCTTTTTTAATCTTATTGATATTGATTCCATCATACCGGATTTTACCGTCCGCAATATCATAGAAGCGGTTAATCAGGTTCGTTATTGTAGTCTTGCCTGCGCCGGTTGCACCGACAAAAGCAATTTTCTGCCCCGGCTCTGCATAAAGAGAAACATCATAGAGGATTTGCTTTTCAGGAACATATCCGAAATCCACACTGTCAAAAGAACGACTCTGCCTTCCAGTTTCGTATAGGTCACAGTTCCGTCGCCATGCGGATGCTTCCAGGCCCACATTCCTGTATGGTGGTTCACTTCTTTGATTTCTCCATTCACTTCTTCCGTATTGACAAGCGTTACATATCCCTCGTCTGTTTCCGGTTCTTCGTCCATAAATGCAAAGATACGGGAAGCGCCTGCAAGGGCAGTTACAATTGAATTAAACTGATTGGAAATCTGCGAAATAGGGTTTGTAAAGTTTCGGGAAAGTGTCAAAAATGAAGCAATTGCGCCAAGTGTAAGCATGTCTGTACCTGTCAGTCCCACATTTGTCACACCCGCAATTGCCATATACGCGCCGAGAATCGCAATAATCACATACTGCACATAACCAAGCGCATTCATCATCGGCATCATCGAATTGGCATATCCGTTGGCGCTTGCCGCGTTCATCGCCCATGCTTTATTTCTTTTCCGCAATTCCTCTTTGGCTTGTTCCTCATGGCAAAATACTTTTTACGACCTTTTGACCGTTTACCATTTCCTCAACATAACTATTCACATCGGCAAGTGTTTTTTGCTGCATGACGAAAAATACACTGATTTTTCCTGTAATCATTTTGACAAGCTGTAAAATCAGAAACATAACAATTACAGCAACCAGCGTAAGCCATACGCTGACATAAAGCATACAGATAAATACTGCCACAATCGTAAATACAGAGGAAATGAGCTGCGCCATAGACTGTGCTATCATCTGCCGGAGCGTATCGGTATCGTTAGTATAAAGGCTCATAATATCCCCATGCGTACGGGTATCAAACGCACGAATCGGCAGCCTCTGCATTTTTTCAAACATATCGTCACGAATCTTTTTCAATGTACCTTGTGCAATCGTAACCATAGTCCTGTTGTAAAGCAGTGTAGACAACACTCAATAAGATAAATGACACCGATTACAATTAACGTTTTTAAAAGTCCCGAAAATACCGGTGAAGATGAGCCGAGCAATGGCGTAATATAATCATCAATCAGCGATTGTAAAAAGAGCGAGGACACAGCCGAAGCAATGGCGCTAAGCAAAATGCATACTACTACAAAAATCAGTTGTCCTTTATACTCTTTCATATAAGAAATCAGCCTGCGAAGCGTTTTTTACATCAAACGCTGCTTTTTGCGGCATACGATTCGTTTCTTTATTTTCAGATGGCATTTTTTTTGTTTCATTCATGCGTTTCCTCTCCTTTCTTCTGCGATTCATAAACTTCGCGATAAATGTCGCAGGTTTTCAAAAGTTCTGCATGTGTACCGACAGCATTCACCTTACCGTCATCTAAAACGATAATCTGGTCTGCACGTTCTATCGAGCTTACACGCTGTGCAATTATAATTTTTGTTGTATCCGGAATATATTCCACAAATGATTTCTGAATGGCTGCGTCCGTTTTTGTATCAACCGCAGAAGTGGAATCATCCAAAATCAAAACTTTTGGCTTTTTCAGTAATGCACGCGCAATGCAAAGCCGCTGTTTTTGACCGCCGACACATTGCTTCCGCCCTGTTCAATATGGGTATCATATTTATCAGGAAAACCCTGAATGAACTCATCTGCACAGGCAAGGCGGCAGGCATGTTCAATTTCTTCATCTGTGGCATTTTCATTGCCCCAACGCAGATTTTCCTTTATCGTACCCGAAAAAAGTTCATTTTTCTGAAGCACCATAGCAACCGAATTCGAAGCGTATCAAGGTCATACTCTCTGACATCAACGCCGCCGATAGTCAGGCTTCCTTTTGTCACATCATAAAGACGGGGAATCAACTGCACAAGACTAGATTTCGATGAACCTGTACCGCCGATAATACCTACCGTTTCACCGGATGCGATATTAAGATTAACATTATTAAGCACCTTTTATCCGCCTTTGAAGCATAAACAAAATCAACATTTTTAAAGCAAATCGAACCGTCTTTTTACTGTTCGTACAGGATTTTCCGGATTGACTGGCAATATCCGTTTTTTCTTCCAGAACTTCAGCAATTCTCCGAGCCGATGCAAATGAAATTGTAATCATTGCAAATACCATCGAAAGCATCATAAGGCTTGTAAGTATCTGCATTGCATAGGAAAATAACGCGGTTAAATCTCCGGTTGTCATGCCTGATAGCTCGTTATTGCCGCTTGCAACAATTGCTTTTGCACCAATCCAGGAAATCAGTATCATACACGCGTACATAAAGAACTGCATAATCGGTGAGTTAAATGCAAGAAGCCGCTCGCCTTTTGCAAAGTCTTTATAAATATCGTTTGACACGCGCTTGAATTTTTTTTCAATCTCATAATCTTCCCGATTGAACGATTTTACAACACGAATGCCCCCTCACATTTTCCTGTACAATATTGTTCAGATTATCATAGGTGTGAAACACACGTTTGAAAATCGGATTAACATTTTTGATAATGAAAAAAAGCAGGATTGCCATAATCGGTATTACCGCAAGAAAAAATCCATGCAATCGTGCTGTTAATGCGGAACGACACAATCATTGCAAAAATCATCATAACCGGACCTCTTACCATACGAAGCAGCGTTTGATATGCATTCTGTATATTCGTCACATCGGTGGTAAGCCGGGTGACAATTGATGCAGTCGAAAACTTATCAATATTTGAAAATGCAAAGGTCTGTACATTGTCATACATATCCTGCCGCAGGTTTGCAGAAAAAAAACCAACCGCGGTTTTTCGCTCCCATGTGAGCAGAAAGCATACCTGTTATAAGCTGAAGTGCGGCAAAAAATCAAAAGTGCAATTCCAAATTTCCATACAGCCCGCATATCGCCAAGGTCAATTCCCTTGTCAATCAGTTCTGCCATACAAAGCGGTATTAAAATTTCAAACGCCACTTCAAGTATGGACAGTAAAATTGTAATTACCGAGCCTTTTTATATTCTCTCAGGCTCTTAAATAATGTTTTAATCATAATTTCCTCCTTTCATGTAGCACGCTACACTTTATACCAAAGTAAAAGCCGACGGTATATCGGCTTCGTTATTTAAGATTCTTGTAAATGGCTAACAGCATTCTTTTTAACTGTTCAATTTCTTCCGCTGACAACGGTGCAAGAAGTATTTTCTCATTTTCCTTCAGATGCTGTTCCATGTATGCCCCGATTTCTTCTGCCTGTTCCGTCAATTTTACGATTTTATTTCGCTTATCTTTCCCATCTATCCAAGTCGTAAGAAAACCGTTTTGCTCCATTCGCGAAACAATACCGACAACTGTCGGATGCGATACCTCTAAGAAAACTTCAATTTCTTTTTGCGTTGCCTGACCGCCCACACTGCTTAGAAAAATAAGCACGCGGCTTTGCGCAAATGTCAGATTATCCCTTTTTAAATCTGCATCCGCCCTGACTTTCAGTTTTTCATTGATGTTTTTAATTAACCATCCAACATCATTTTTTTCCACAGAAAAACATCTCCTTTATGTGTAGCATGCTACATATTGTACCGTCCCAATTCAGAAATGTCAAGCAATTTTGAAATTGTTTATAATTTTTAAAAAACATATTTTGGGATGGGAGAAAATTCTATTGAAATCTTAAAATACTCAAAGCAATGAAAAGTTAGCGCCGCGGCTTGCTATTTCCCGTATTTCGTTTATAATAAGTTATGTATGCACATTTTTTTGCATGAAAACGGAGAATTTGCTATGAATTTAAGAACACTCAGACTTTTAGAATACAATAAAATAGTTGAAATGCTTGCATCTTACGCCGCCTCTCCTATGGCAAAGCGGAAATGCGAGCGGATAAAGCCGAGAAAAAAAAGATTTGGCAATGATTCAATCTTTGCAGCAGGAAACCCGCGATGCACTGATTCGGGTTCAGACACAGGGAAATCTTTCGTTTGCCGGTCTGCGCGATATCGGTGCTTCCATCAAACGTCTGGAAGTGCAGGGCGCTCTGGGCATCAAAGAACTCCTTGATATTGGAAGCGGCGTCCTTGATACAGCACATTCTGCAAGACAATATGGAAGCAGCAGCGACAAAGACGACAAAGAACCGGACTGTCTGTATTCGCGTTTTATGGAACTGGTTCCACTCGAACATTTAAGTCAGGAAATTCATCGCTGTATTTTGTCCGAAACGGAAATTGCTGACGACGCATCTTCCGGTCTGAAAGCAGTCCGAAGAAATAAAAAAAACTGACAAATGAGAAGCTTCACAATCAGTTAAACAAGCTGGTCGGCGACCAAAGCAAGCAGACCATGTTTCAGGACAATCTGATAACGATGCGGAATGGAAGGTACTGCATTCCAATCAAACAGGAATATAAAAACAGTTTTCCCGGCATGATACACGACCAGTCCGCAAGCGGAAGCACCGTATTTATTGAACCGCTCGCTGTTGTCAACCTGAATAACCAGTTAATAGAACTGGAAAATCAGGAGCTGGCTGAAATTGAAAAAATTCTCGAAAACCTGTCTGTACAGGCGGCTTCCGAGTATGAAACGATAAAATATGATTATGAAACGCTGATTGATTTGGATTTTATTTTTGCAAGGGCAAATTTTGCAAAAATCCTACAAAGGGACCGAGCCAGTTTTTAATACGGATGGTATCATTGATATTAAACAGGGCCGCCACCCGCTTTTAGATAAGCACACCGTTGTTCCGGTTGATATCAAGTTAGAGAGGACTATAACCTGCTGATAATTACCGGTCCGAATACCGGTGGTAAAACTGTTTCTTTGAAAACTTTGGGATTGTTCTCCCTGATGTGACAATCCGGGCTTCATATCCCGGCAATGGACGGTTCCAGACTGAATGTATTTGATGATGTATTCGCAGATATTGGCGACGAGCAAAGCATTGAGCAGAGTCTTTCTACGTTCTCCTCTCATATGAGCAATGTCGTTTATATTATGAATCATCTGACGCCAAATACGCTGTGTCTTTTTGATGAACTTGGCGGCGGAACGGACCCGGTAGAAGGGCGCGGCGCTTGCCATTGCAATATTAAGCGATTTGAACGACCAGGGCATTCGCTGTATGGCAACCACACACTACAGCGAGTTGAAATTGTTTGCTATGTCTACGCCCGGCGTCCAAAATGCCAGTTGTGAATTTGATGTGGCTACCCTGATGCCAACCTACCGCCTGATAATCGGAATTCCGGGCAAATCAAATGCCTTTGCGATTTCAAAAAAAAACTTGGACTTTCCGACTATATCATAGAAAAGGCAAAAAGAAAATATCGACAGCAACAAAGTGGATTTTGAAACCCTGCTGGCAGATTTGGAAAACAGCAGGAAAGAAATTGAAACAGAAAAAGAAGAAATTGCGCGGTTAAAAGAAGAAGCAACACAGCTTCAGGAACGCGCGAAAGCAAAGGATGATGAATTATCTGCAAAGAAAGCGAAAATTCTTGCAGACGCGAGAGAAGAAGCGGCGGATATTCTCGAAGAAGCAAAAAGAAATGGCAGATGACGCCATTTAAGAAATATAACAAATGGACCACAAATCCATCTCATGCAGACGCGAGTACAATGGAAAATGAGCGGAAGAAGCTCCGGACAAAAATGGACGATTACCGGAAAATGACGCCGGACAAACGAAAATCCATGACTTCACACCATACTGCGAATGATTTTAAAATCGGCGACACCGTTCATGTCATCAGTATGGATATGACCGGAACCGTCACTGCTCCTGCTGATTCCAAAGGAAACATAAAGGTACAAATGGGAATTTTAAGCGCGCTCCTGAAAGCATCCGATTTGGTTATCTTAGACACCCCAAAAGCAGCCAGTCAATCAGCAGGCTTCCATTCAAAATAAGCGCGGCATGAGCAAAGCATTAACGATACAACCGGAAATCAACGTCCTTAGCATGACCGTTGCAGAAGCCACCAGCCTCATTGACCGTTATCTGGATGATGCCAGAATGGCACACCTGCATCAGGTCCGCATTATTCATGGAAAAGGCACGGGCGCTCTGCGGAAAGGCATTCATGACTACCTGAAAAAGCAGTCCTATGTAAAATCTTTCCGTCTCGGTGAATATGGCGAAGGCGAATCCGGCGTCACTGTAGTAGAATTATAAAAAGGAGAAAACAATGGACAGAGAGAAAATTTTAATTGTTGATGATGATGAAAATATTGCTGAACTGATTTCCCTCTATCTGAACAAGGAATGTTATGAAACACAGATTGCTTCCGACGGTGCATCCGCGCTGGAAGCATTCATAGAGTTTGCACCAAATCTTATTCTCTTAGATGTCATGCTTCCCGGCATGGACGGATATCAGGTCTGTACGGAAATCAGAAAGCAATCCAATGTCCCGATTATCATGCTTTCTGCAAAAGGCGAAGTCTTTGATAAGGTACTTGGTTTGAAAATTGGCGCTGACGATTATATCGTCAAACCATTTGATTCCAATGAACTGGTCGCGCGCGTCGGCGCGCTGCCCGGCGCTGCAATACAAGGGAGGATTTCTTCCAAAAACTACGACCCTACAAACGCCGACCATATTGGCACTTATGTCGAATATGATAATCTTGTTGTCAATATTTCAAATTATACCGTCACGCTGGAGGGAAAAAATCTCGAAATGCCGCCAAAAGAACTGGAACTGCTGTATTTCCTTGCCAGTCGTCCAAATCAGGTGTTTACAAGAGAACAACTGCTGGACAAGTTATGGGGGTATGAATATGTCGGCGATACCAGAACGGTCGACGTCCATATCAAACGTCTGCGTGAAAAACTGACGGATAAATATAACTGGTCCATTTTTACAGTATGGGGCATTGGCTATAAATTTGAGGTTAAATAAACATGAAGAAAACTGTATTTGACAAAGTTGTTATCGGCTTTGTTCTGTTGGTTATCGTTATTTTCAGTGTGCTTTCACTGTATACGGTTCAGACGACGCAATCAAGGCTGTTAAACAATACGGAAAAAAAAAAAATCTGAATATTGAATGCCAGCTGATTTATAAACACAACCGTAACCGAATATCTGAACGGAACAATCAGTGAAAGCGACTTTTTTACAAAAATGGATGGATATGCCGAACTTCTTGAATCGGAAATCTGGTTTTCAACATCTGACGGAACAATTATTTACTGTTCCAACAGTGACAGTACAGCAAAAATAAACAGATAACCGATTATTATGATAAATCGGATATCTATGCATCAACAACGAAAAAAAAGGCAAGCTGAACAACTACTTTTCTGCCAGAACTCTGAGCATCGGCATGCCTCTTTATCAGAACAATTCTTATGCCGGGCTGCTGACTGTCCATTTACCATTGCAGTTTCTGCAGGATGTTGTAAAAAAAGACACTATCGTCCATCTACATGCCATTTCTTATTATTATGTTTCTTTCTCTGGTTGCATTAATGCTGATTACAAACAGTACCTTGAAACCGATTCGTGAGATTATTGCGACTTCCAAGCTCTATGCAGCCGGTAATTTTAACGCTAAAATCCAATGTTCATACCGATAATGAGTTTGGCGAACTTGCGCGATATATGGAAGAAATGGCAGACGAACTGAGTCGTTCGAACGAATACCGGAAATCGTTTATTTCAATATTTCTCATGACTTCCGCTCGCCGCTTACTTCGATTAAAGGATATATCGAAGCCATGATAGACGGTACGATTCCGCCGGAACAACATGAGAAATATCTTCAGATTGTTTTAAATGAAACGAAACGTCTGACAAAGCTGACGCAGGGACTTCTGGAACTGAATAACTTTGATTCGTTTGACCTTCAGTTGGATAAATCCAATTTTGATATTAAAAAGCATTATCCTGCCTACCATCAACACATTTGAAGGCAGATGCCAGGATAAGGGTATCTATCTGCATGCGATTTTTTTCATACAGATAATACGGTTGTCTATGCAGACCGCACGCGTATCCAGCAGGTCATCTATAATCTTGTGGATAACGCCATTAAATTTACCCCGGAAGGCCGCCATATTTACCGTACAGGTAACAGAAAAATCGGAAAAAATCTATGTCAGCGTAAAGGACGAGGGAGTTGGTATTCCACCGGAATCCATTAAGAAAGTATTTGACCGTTTCTATAAAACAGACCCAAGCCGCGGGAAGGATAAAACCGGTACCGGACTTGGTCTTGCAATTACAAAGGAAATTATCAAGGCGCATGGTGAAACGATTAACGTCACCAGCAAAGTCGGCGAAGGAAGCGAATTTATTTTCTCTCTGCCGATGCAGAAAGAAATGCAGGTCCCGATTAAACCGGTCCATATGAAAGATGAAAAGGACCAGTATATTTCAAATGGGAAGTTCCGGATTAAAAAGAAATTAAACCTTGAACTTTCTATTTAAACTTTCTGCTTAAACAATAAACTTGAACCGCCATACCTTCCATTACGCAAATCGCTCTCGCTCTATCCTCATGTAGCGGTGCTAAGTTCGCCTTTCCGGCTCACTAAGTACCGACATTCGGACAGGTTTGCTTCATGGAAGATATGGCAGTTCAAGTTTTATTTTTATATAAATGAAACTCAATAGGACGCCTTGCAACGCCTAACGAGGGGTAAAAATAAAAACACCTTGCTTTCTTTTTTTGCTTTATGCAGGAACAAAAAATCAAAGAAAACTTGGCAAAACGTATTGACAAGTAAACTTGTTGCGAGTATGATGGTGACAAGAAAACTTGGCAAGAAGTGAGAATATGAATAAGGATGAAATTCTGGAAAAAAAAGCCGCAAAGAGAATGATAACAAAGATTTAGCGGAGATGAATGTATTAGTTCAAGCTGGAAATATTGCAGGACGAGTAGGTGCTTGTGTCTGTTGCCTGATATCAATCATCGCTCTAAAAATCACAAATATCTTTCTGTGCAGTCCATGGATTATATACTTCAGTATTTTAGGAACAAGCTATCTCGTGAGATTTGTAAAGGTAAAACGGAAGTCTGACCTATTCCTTTCATGTCTACTCTATTTGATGTGTATTGCATAGTATTTGTATTTTTTGTAATCCGCCTTGTTGGAGAAGCAGTATGAAATATGAACTCAAACTAAATAATCATCTGAAAGAGGCACGCACAGAAAAAGAATTTATCTCAAGCACAGCTTGCAGAAATGGTCGGAGTATCGAGAAATACCATAAGCTCGATTGAAACAGGGCAATTCAATCCTACTGCGAAGTTGGCATTGATACTTTGCATTGCGCTGGATAAAAAGTTTGAAGATTTATTTTATTTTTAAGGAGTAGAATATGGAAAATATTATGTTGCTAATTTTGGGGCTTTTTATTGTTGCTATCGGCTGTGTCAATATCAAAGGCAACATAAGTACAATTCATTCGTACAATCGCAGAAAAGTTAAGGAAGAGGACATTCCAAAGTATGGGAAAAACCGTAGGAACAGGCACAGTCATTATAGGGGCTTCTTTGATTGTTTCTTTCTTTGTTACGACATTTTGGAATGAAGAAATAGTGGCGTTTATTCTACTTTCCCGCAATCGTTATCGGATTGGCTTTTATATTGTATGGACAAATCAAATACAACAAAGGGGATTTTTTGATTTGCAAGTATATAGAGCAGCTAAATTGGAATTTATCTCTCTACACTATGACTAATACATTTTATTTTCATAATCCTGCAACTCATGAAAAATATTATCCACAAATACTACATTATCCACGATGCGATATAGCATAAAATATCTGTGATTTAAGAAGTTAATGCGTCGATATTCTAACTGACGTAGTCCTGGGTTATCACACAGTTTCAAACTTCCTGCCACATGCTTTAGACTTTCGATTGTTACATCATAATCATTCAGTAGATTTTCTGCCGCCTGCATACTCTTTTTTTTCAATAATCAGATATTTAATAAAAAAACGCTCTAAGTCCTCTTCTGCATCTTTTGTAACTACTACTTTATAATCCATACTTTTCCCTCATATCACGAGAAACTTCTATCGCATCTTTATACATTCCCTGTGCCGCATGCTCACGCGATTTTTCCAGCTTATCTAATATTTCATGTTCTGCTAATGCTCCATATGGATTTGCAGTTGCCTTCTTTATTTCAAATGGAAAACCATTTACTGCCAACGCCTGCGTTAAAAACATACGAATTGCAGTTGTGGTATCTGTTCCTAAATCTTTAAACAATGCATCTGACTTTGCTTTTAAATCATCATCTACTCTTACCTGAATCGTACTTGCCATTTACGCCACCTCCTGCATCTACTCTATTTCTGCTATAAGAATAGCACACAAGCAATGCTAAATCAATACATTTGTAATGATTTAGCATTGTTTGCTTGTGCTAAGTTCGCCTTTCCGGCTCATTAAGTACCGACATTCGGAACTTTTATTTATCCTTATATTTCTCTAACATTTGTTCTATGGCTTCTCGGATAGATGTGCGGAGTTCGGCGGGTTCTATGACCTCGGTACTGGTTCCATACTGCATTGCCCAATGGAACATCGCCTGCTTACTGCAGGTCAAACGAATAAATGCTTTATCTCCGTCTGTTTCTGGATTAAAATATTTGCTGTAATTTTTCTGAACAAATTTTGGAGACAGGACTTCAAAATTTTTATCAAACCAATCGACAATATCTCCCATATTAGATTTAAAAACTTTCAGCACAATAGTTTCCGGCGTGTCACTGAACATATAAAGATGTTCTGCCATATGACGCGGCAGATTTAATCCATGCTCCATGCCTTTTACCAGACTTTTTGTCTTTCATTTTCTCGCCCAGTATTTCTACATCGGTCATTCGGTCAATACGGTAGTTCGAAAGATTCTCATATTTGTCATAATTGCAAATCAGATAATATTTTCCTTCATTTGCTACCATCTGATATGGGTTGACGATATATTTTTTCTTCCCGTCTTGGGTGAAGCTGTTTGTCCACGCCATATGTATTATAGGTAAATGCCAGCTTCTTCCCCTGACTGATTGCCTCATCTATGATTTCCACATTTAACAGCGTCTGGCGGTTATCTGTATGCGAAAGTCCCGGCAGATTACAGACATGCTGTACTCTGGCGCTGAAATATATATTTGACAGACCTTTTATTTTTTCAATCAGTTCCTGTGCCTGATTTCTTGAATGGTCTTGGAAAACAAAATACTGTCTATCATCATCCGCAGTTCCGCATCGTCAAATTCATGATTGTAATACCAATCCTTTGTAATCGTTTCTGTTTCACCATTTTTGTTTTCCCTTTGAATCTCCGTACATTCCAGACTATATCCAAAATCCAGAAGATTCATCAGATTACTTTTGACAGACTTCCGGTCCACTTTCATTCCATATTCCGTTTCCAGCTTCTTTACAATATCTTTCTGGTCCATCGTATGTTCTGCATCTGTATACTTCTTCAGTATTTCAAGTATACAAATGTTCATCATTTTCTTTCCATCCACAAGATATACACTCATACAGTAATCTCCTTCTATCTTATACAATTTCAGATAATTGCGAAATACGGTGTTTTTAGTGTGTTGTGCAAATGCATAGGATGCCATAGCAGGACGTTTGCACTGGATTCAATCGCAGCGGTACATAAGGCACCTAAAAATACGGTGCCTAAGTACCGGCGATTTCATATCCCCTGCCTATGGCACCATGCATTTTGCACAACATATGAAAAAAAAATAACGTGTTTCGCAATTACAAGTATACCAGTGCAGGACGTTCGCACTGGATTCAATCGCAACGGTACATAAGGCACCTAAATACGGTGCCTACCACTCGTAGTAGCGATGCAGCTGCCCTTTTGTTTCCAGTTCCGGGAAGCCTTGCTGGCGAAGCGCTTCATATAAAAACAATTGCTACGGAATTGGCAAGATTTAAAGAACGTATTTCAGGAAACATTGGTATCCGAACCGCTGTATCCTTATAATCCAGAAGAATTTCCTCCGGTATTCCGGCGCTCTCTTTTCCAAACATAATATACGCATCTTCCTCATAGGAAACATCCGTATACTTCTGTTTTGATTTCGTTGTTGCCATATAAATCTTTGCTCCCGGATTTTTCTCAAGGAAATCGTTAAAATCATCATAAACTGTCACATCCAGTTTATCCCAATAATCAAGACCTGCCCGCTTCAACTGCTTTTCGTTGATTTGAAATCCAAGCGGCTCAATTAAATGAAGCCTTGCGCCTGCCGCCACGCAGGTACGACCTATATTTCCTGTATTTGCCGGCATTTCCGGCTCATGAAGTACAATATTTAACATCTGAAAACTCCTTTTTATCCTGATAATGTGATTTTCCAAAGCATCCAGTAAAAGTTACACCTGCTTACAGTGTCAGAAAACTTCTTTCATCGTCATGAAGAATGACTCTGTCGTTTCCGGCAGTCGTTTTCCCGATAACCGCCGCCTCAAAACCGGCTTCATAAAGTCTGTCGCTGAGTGCCGCCCCATCTTCGGTTACAAATAAGACAGCGCCGCAGCCATCTATCCTGTATGGATTATCCCCTGTAAATTCACAGATTTCTATTGTTTCCTGCATAATTGGAATCGCGTCATGAAGCACCTCAAGACCAACGCCCCCCAGCTTCTGCCATCTCCCACAAAGCCGCATATACACCGCCTGTTGAAATATGATGTGCATATATCGCTCCGCACTCCTCCGCCAGGATGCCCTGATTCTTTACAAGCAGCAGCTTGTCAAACGCTTCCGCCGTCCTTAAATATTCTTCTGAATAACGCGTCAGAAGCTGTTCTTTTTTTTTTCACGAACTCGAAGCAGGGTTCCAAGAATTCCGGTTTGCCCGCACATGACAATATCCATATCCGGTCGAATCTTTCTTCTGCCATCCTCTGCCGAATCCTTCTCCCGGCATCTCTTTTTCCTGCCATTCTCTGCCGAATCCTTCTCCCGGTATTTCTTTCCGAACATCGTTACCACAACTGCCGGATTTACAAAAGCATCACTGATTTCCGTATGTCCGTAAACAATATCCACATGACGCTTTGTTTTGCAAGTTCTGCCAGTTCCCGCAAAATCGTTTTCATTTTTTCTTTCATCATTTTCCGGCATCATAATCGTATCCGTCAATGCAAATGGTTCATAACCGCCTGCCCGGAGTTTATTGTACTGCTTTATCACATCCGACGTCACATATCCGAGTGCATTTTCCAGACAAAGACCTTCCGTTATCCCAAGCATCTCATTACCGCCATTTTGCCCTCCCGACAACACAAGCCGGCTATAGTCATCTCCTATACCGGCTTGTGTTATGTCAGGATGTTCCTGTTTCATCAGAGTTTTCAGTACAGACCTTTTCTGCTGTATCCATCGAAGCTTTTCTCTGTTCATAAATCATCCCTTTATAATGCATATACGAGCATACCAATCACCATGGCTGCTACCAAAACTCCAACAATAATTCTTGATGCAAGTTTTTTTTTCCTTTTGTGCTGCTTAAATTAATCATCCTTCATCATTCTCCTTTTATCAAAAAAAAAACATTCGGTAATTGCTTATAGCTTACCCCTGATTTCGTTCTTTGTCCAGAAAAAATATAATAAAAAAAAGTATATATTTTTTTCGAAATATCAGCTTTTCGGTGCGGATGGACAGACCTTTTTAATGGACATTCTCCACACTTCGGACGTCTGGCAATACAAATCGTCCTTCCAAGCGTTATTATCTGGATATTATATAAAATCCACTGTTCTTTCGGTAACTTCTCCATCAAATCATATTCAATCTTAACCGGGTCGTCATATTCCGTAAGTCCGAGCAGTTTGAAATCCGTTTTACATGCGTATCAACGACAATACTCGGCTCATGAAAAATATTTCCACGAATCACATTTGCTGTTTTTTCTGCCGACGCCATCCAGTTTTGTCAGGCTTTCTACATCCGATGGAACTTCGCCGCCATACTCCTCCACCAGTTTCTTTGCACAGCCAATAATATTTTTTCGCCTTATTTTTATAAAATCCGGTCGAATATATGTCCTGCTCCAGCTCTTTTACATCTGCATTTGCAAATGCAGATAACGATGGATATTTGACAAATAAATCCTTGGTAACAATATTGACGCGAGCGTCCGTACACTGTGCGGAAAGCATCGTCGCAATCAATAGCTGCCATGCATTATCATGATTCAGATAGCATTTAAAATCTGTTCCATATGTCTGATTTAAAATATGACAAATCTCACGGATTCTCTCTTTTTCCTTCTTTGTCATTTTCTTATGAACTCCTGTTCTCTTTTGTTTTTTACTCGTTCAGCCGAATTCTTTCCAGTTCTTGCTTTTTAGAAATTTGCAGCCTCAATTCTCTGTCCGGCTGTCTTCTTTTCCAGCAAGATAATTGATAAACTGCTGCGCAGTTCTTCCGGAAATGCCGCCATGGGCAAGCTCCCACTTATTCGCTTCCCTGCAAAGCTCGTCATCGCTAAGCGTAATGCCATTCTTTCTTGCAAGTCCAATCACAATCTGGAAATATTCTTTTTTTGCGACGGTTTGCTGTAATTAATCGTAACGCCAAAACGGTTTACCAATGAAAGCTTCTCCTGCATCGTATCGCTTCTGTGCATGCCATTGTCATTTTCCAAATCGGTACGGTCGGTCCATGTTTCGCGAATCAGATGCCTGCGATTGGACGTCGCATAAATCAGTACATTATCCGGTTTAATCTCCAGACCGCCTTCAATCACCGCTTTCAAATACTTATACTCGGTTTCAAACTCCTCAAAAGACAAATCATCCATATATATGATAAACCGGTAATTGCGGTTTTTTATCTGTGAAATCACCTGCGACAAATCCTGGAACTGATGCTTGTAAATCTCAATCATACGAAGTCCCCTGTCATAATATTCATTGATAATTGCCTTAATCGTCGTCGATTTACCGGTGCCGCTGTCACCAAAAAGCAGCGCATTATTTGCCTTTCTTCCTGCAACAAACGCCTCGGTATTCTCAATAATTTTCTGTTTCTGTATCTCATACCCAATTAAAATCATCCAGACGGACATGCTCGGTATTATTAATCGGAACAAATTCCAACGGACCATTCGCCGGATGTACAATACGAAATGCCTTATTTAAACCAAACATTCCAACACCATACGCTTTATAAAAAAATCCGTCACAATCTTAAAAATGTCTTCTTCATCCTTCGCGTTCTCAATCGCGCGGCTGATTTCCTGCACTTTTTCGCTGACATTCTTATTGTACATTCGCTCTTTTTTCCCAATTGCTTTATAGTGATTGACTGTAGAAAAGCAGTCAATATCCAGCGCTTCCTCTATCTTTGAAAAATCAAAATCAAACAATTTTTTAAAGATTTTAAAATCATTTTTTGCAAAATAATTTACGGTTCCCTGATTGGCGCCTACCTTTTCACTTGTCATAGAGAAAGAATTCTCGTTCGTTATCAGAAGAAACGCCAGATAATTATGCCACAAATTTGTATCAAATCCGTAATCGGTTGCAAGGTCTAACAACCGCTTTATCTGGGTCGTAAATTCTTGAAACCAGTTCTGCCTTTGAACAATTCCCTCTGTCAAAATCCTCAAATATACCAGACAGTTTCATCAAAATACTGTCTTCGCCTAAATCTCTGTACAACACCAGTTTTGCAATATCTCTATACATTTCTCTTTTGCCTTCTTTCCTGATTTTCCTGCATGCGTCAGGCATTTCCTTTGCTTCGTTTTTCTTTCAGTCTTTTCGACTGCCGCTTCTGCTGTCGTTTTCTGGTTTTTCCTTTCCAGTCGTCATCCGCAGAATCATATGGTTCTCCATATTTTTTCCCATGCAACGCCCTTTTCCCCGCAATCTTACCAGCACAAACTCTTTTTATCAATGCATAAATTACCGATGACAACGGTACAAAAATCAGCATTCCAATAATGCCCATCAAATCGCCGCCTATAATCACTGCAACAAGAACCCAAATAGACGGAAGTCCAACCGAACCGCCTACGACATGCGGATAAATCAAATTGCCCTCTAATTGCTGCAGCACAATAAACAAAATCAAAAAATACAATCACTTTCGCCGGATTATCTACCAGAATCAAAAATGCTCCCACACCGCATCCGATAAATGCTCCAAAAACCGGAATCAACGCTGTTACCGCAATCGTCATACTAACCGTCAGCGCATATGGAATCTGCAAAATACTCATACTAACAAAAAACATCATGCCCAGAATACACGCTTCCAGACATTGTCCGGATATAAAACTGGCAAACGTTTCATCTGCCATAACGCAGGTCCTGATAATCTTATCGGCTGTTTTTTCCTTAAAGAATGCATATAACAGTCCTTTTTACCTGACGTTTTAACGTCTCTTTCTGCGCTAAAATATAGATTCCAAAAAACAAACCTACAAAAAAAATCAATTACGCCGCTGACAACGGACGTCGCAAAATTAAATGTAGAAGATAACAGGCTGCCGCTGCCATTTTTAATCAGATTAATCACGCTTTCACTGACTTTATCCCATGCAAATATCAATCTTCATAATTCTATCAACGATATTCGGATAATCTGCAGTCAAATTGATTGCCCAATTCTTAATGGACTCCATCGTTGCCGGAAATTCTTCTCCAATTGTAGTAATCGTCCGTCTGAACTCCGGTATCAGCAACGTAATCACAAATGTAAGAATCAAAATCACACAGATAAGTGAAAGAACGATACAAACCGGTCTGTGAAACCGGTACAGCTTACTTTTCTCATTCTTAAATAAGAGATTTTCAAATCCCTTCATCGGTACATTCAAAATGAACGCAACTGCAAAAGCCAATAATAAATGGCATAATCAGCGCTGTAATCCAGCCAAAAATCGTCAGAACCTTATCAAACCGGAAAACGCAAAAAGATTACCAAAACCGTTATCAGAATCAGCTTTATGATATTTTTCATATTTGAATTATTCAGTTCCAAATTTATACCTCGCTTTGTCTTTTTCTTTTTATGAAACAGACGCCTCTGTTCTATCTCTCTACTCCGGCAGATGAATATTCTGAAAAACATCCCCGATGGAATACGTCATATTTTCTTTTGGTTTGTATGCATTCATAATCGGCGCCATCGTCTTTTCAAACTTTTCTTTATCCTTGGACAAAACAAAAACCTCGGCTGTATTTCTCGCATCCCATAATGCATCATGCTCTGTTCCCTGAAAATCTTCCCCCAGATAAAATACTGCATCAGACAGTGCAAGACGTCGTCTGGTTCCAAGCAGTCTGGCAAATTCCTTCTGAAAATCTTTCCATTTCGATGCGATTTTCTGCGCATCCGGATTGTTGTATTCCTTCAATTTACGTTCCCGGTTAAACTGCCTCAAATCATTTTTCGCTCCAGGCATATATCACATCCGCATCCAATGCCCATGCCACAAAACCATCCATAGCAGCAGCAAAATCCGGCGCATCCTCCACCATCTCATTCGTAATCCCCGTCAAATTCGTTATTCTGGAAGTCACAGGAGTAATCATAGGTTTTTTACATATGTCTTAAATGCATCAATTTCTTTATATGTATCATCCAGCTTGACAGCTCCTATTTCAATTATTTCATTTTTACAGATTTTTAATTCATCCGCGTGCGAATTATCTATTTGATTCATTTCAAAATCTACAAATATATACTCCACTGTGTCACTACCTTCCTGAAGCCGTTTCTCATGGCGGCCTGTTTTCTTACATGACCGCCACGATACAATCTCACCCTACAGCATACCATTCACATGAAAAAATGTCTATCTTTTTTAGAAATTATTGGCTTCCTTTTTATTGCCTGTCCGATAGCATTTATCAATACAAATATCACTTTGTTTTTTTTCACTTTCTTCCTTTTTCAAAGTACGCAAATACCATAGAAAAAATGGAAGTGAAAACACGCCTGCAAGGATGTCGGCAATTCCCTGTGTAACTGCCACGCCCTGTTCCTGAAAATACAGCGGCAGCAGAAAAATTAGGGGCAGAAAAAATATTCCCTGTCTTGGCAGATGATAAAACAACTGCTTTCTTTATCTGTCCGACTGCCTGAAACAGCATACCGGTTATCAGACAAACAGGCATGAGCGGCAGGGAAACCGCATGCATACGCAAGGATAAAACACCGATTTCTTCTGCGCTGTTTTCGCCAAATAAAGCGATAATCGACGGTGCAAACATCCAGACAATTCCGCCTGCAAGAACCGCCGCCGCTATTTGACTCATCATTGTAAATGTAATTGATTTTTTACGCGGTCATACGCTTTGGCTCCATAATTATATCCGACAACCGGAGCAAATCCCTGTCCATAGCCGACCATAACAGCAAAAATTACTGCAAAGACTTTTATTGGATATGGAGATTGCCGCAACAACGCCATCCCCATACGTCCTTGCCGCCCGGTTCAGTAAAATCGTTGCCACGCACACAAGTCCCTGCCGGAAAAAAGACGGAATACCGGTTCTTGTAATCGCAATTGCTTCCTGCCAAAAACGTTGCTTTTCGCCGGATGGATGAAACAACCGAAGCCGCACTACGCTTTTTTTTGCTAATAAGCACAACGAGCATAATGACAAGGCTGACACTTTGTCCGCAAAGGTCGCCAATCCTGCACCCCTGATACCCATTTCAAAAATGGAAACAAAGATAAAATCAAGCAGGATATTTAAAATTGCGCCTGAGCCAATACCGGCAAGCGCCCAGACCGGCATTCCTTCCGAGCGCAGGACATTATTCAGCACATAGGAAACACACATGACCGGTGATGTAAGCAAAATCCAGAACCCATAGTCCATTGCAAAATCCCGGATAGTTTCGGTCGCACCAAGGAAGTCAACCAGCTGCTTTTCCCAGAGAAAGCTGCCTCCCATCAGAAGTAAACCAAGCACAAATGAAATACAGACTGCTACCGTCGCCTGAAACGATGCTTCTTCTTCTTTCTTATCCCCCAGATACCGGGAAATCCGGCTTCCGGCTCCCATTCAAATGTATATCCAACCGCCTTGTATCATTGCAAGTACCGAAAACATCACTCCTACCGCCGCAACTGCACGATTTCCCAAATCCGACACGAAATACATATCAACCAGATTGTATGTTGTTCCTGCCAGCATACTGAAAATGGTCGAACCGGATAATTTTAAAATAAGGGAAGGCACAGGAGTCTCCGTCATTTTCTTATGATTTTCCTGTGCCTTATCTTCTGAATTATTTTCTTCTTTTTTTTGTTTCCTATTCCGGGGGTTCTTTCCCCTGCATCAGTATTTCTGCCTTCTAAACAGGTGTTTCTTTCCTTTGTATCGGCTTCTTTGTTTTCTGTTTCGGTGTTTCTTTTCTTCTCTGCTTTTTTATTCCATTGCTCGTTATCCGTCATTTTGCATCATCCAACCTTCTTTTTTTTTTCTTCAAGAAGCCTGTCCCTGCCGCAGATATCTTTGCTTAACGAGTACACCGTTTCTAGGATTCAGAAATGAAACCCGAATCGTTTACTTCAAAAATGCCCGGATTTTCTTCTATCTTGTTTTCTGCATCATAAACGCCAAGGTCGTACATTGCCTGAATCTTCTTATCGTCCCGCTCAATTCTTGAAATATCAATGGACACACTTGGACGTATGATGAGAACTTCTCCCTTTTGCTCCAGCTCGGCAAGCTTCTCTAATGTCTTATTATAGTATAAATGCCGCATTGCTATTCTTTTTACATATTCCGGATATTCTTTATATCGGATTGCTTCCAGCTTTAACAGACTGTCTTCTTCCTTTACATATCCTTCCGGTCTTGTCAGCACAACGATATCTTTCCGGTATCCCATTCTGCGGAACTGAAAAATCGGTATACTGTCGCCGGTTCCTCCATCTAACAATTTCTTTCCATCCACCTCAACAATCTGCGACACAACAGGAAGCGATGCGGACGCCCGCATTTTATCCATATCTTTCCGCATATCGGTGCATTCCAGATATTCCGGTTTTCCGGTTTCCAGATTTGTACAGCATACATAAAATTTTTGCAGGATTTTCCACAAATGCGTCATAATCAAACTTATACAATTCATTTGGCAGTTTATCATAACAAAAATCAACGCCAAATAAATTTCCTGTTTTTAAAAAGTGATTTTAAACTCATATACTCCTTGTTTTTTCTGTATTCAAGGCTGTATGCAATATTTCTTCCTCTCTGTCTTGATAAAAAAAGATGCTCCATGAATGGCTCCCGCGGAAACGCCGATTACACCGTCCACTTCAATATTGTTATCAAGGAAAACATCCAACACGCCCGCTGTATAAATACCACGCAGTCCGCCGCCTTCTAACACCAATCCTGTCTTTGCCATACGAATCCAACTTCCTTTCCTAAATACACACTTCAATAATTATGAAGCACATTCTTTCTTTTTTACTATTTTTACAAATACTTTATACCACTGCAGAATATCTTTCCTGTCTGTCTATTATAACACAGGGGTTAAAATTTATTTACCTCGCGCAAATATTGTTTTGCATCTCCAACAGCATACTGATTTTCTTCAGATTCGTCAAGAGGCATAAAAAAAACAAGGCGGCATATCGGTTTCTTCCCGGCATGCCGCCCTGCGTTTTTATAATATGTAGATATAACAAGTTGTAAGTTCTTATTTTAAAGCGTCAGGCATCCGGTCTCCTTTTACCTTCTGCTTTTACTCCATCAGATACCACTTGCCGCCTCGCTTGTAAACCGTAACGGTCTCTTCAATCTCTGTTTCACCATCTTCACCCTTGATTGTCCACGTTGATTCAACCTCAGCAACCTGTTTTATTTTCACATCCAGTTCATCTTCGATTTCTTCCTTGGCATCTTCAAGCTTGCTTCCCTTTAACTTCTTAACCTTGTCGACTTTTACTTTTATGCGCTTGATATCTCCAATTTCAGAATCTTCTAAGATGGCTGCATAAAACTCTACCATATCGTCAAATTCATCAATCAATTCGCCCTTGCTCAGGTCTTTTTTTCTTCCCTTGCATACTTGATTAATTTCTTATCATACAGTTTATAAAGCTTTTTGCCGCTCTCTTTCTCGATTGCCTTTGCGTATGCTTTTACAACTGACTTTGGACTCTGCTTTCCATGACCGCCTACAGAACCAATAATACTGAAAAGTAAAATTAAAACAACAATTGCTGCCGCAGCAAGAATCACAAGATTCTTATTTTGAATCACTGATTCTTTGATTTTATTAAAATCAAAGCCCTTTTTTTTTCCCCTGTGACGGACCGCCCGGCTGCTGTCCCTGATTGCCATAATACTGGTTATACATCTGGCTTCCTGCATCGCCCTGTCCATAATACTGTCCATATGCCTGCTGGTTTACGTTACCCTGTCCGTAATACTGTCCATACGCCTGCTGGTTCGCATCACTCTGTCCGTAATACTGTCCATACGTCTGCTGGTTCGCATCGCCCTGTCCGTAATACTGTCCATACGCCTGGTTTCCTGCATCACCCTGTCCGTAATACTGTCCATACGCCTGCTGGTTCGCATCGCCCTGTCCGTAATACTGTCCATACGACTGGCTTCCTGCATCGCCTTGTCCATATGCCTGACTGCCTGCATCCGCATTCGGTCCAGGTCCATCCGGCTGTCCGGCATTCATGCCGTTGTTCTGATTTTCATTCATTTTCTCGTCCATTTTGCTCTCCTTTTTTTTTGCATGTGCGTTTTATCATGCCGCCTATCGGCTCTATATGCCTTTCGCATGAACGCGCACCTCAGAAACTTCGTTTCTTCGGTGTTCGTTGCACTCACATAGTCTGCTTCAGGAATCGCCTTGCCTGCAAGCAGTCAGTCGTTTCCTTGAAGCATCCTGCGTTCATGCTTTCGTTCATTATATCATCTTACACATTATGGAACAATCTTTTTTCTTATATATATGATACAATTCTATGTCTTTTTTGTAAGTATCGCAAAATGCTTCGTTTTCCGCTACCAGTCATTCAGACTTTCCATACTGTCGAGCTGATTCTGAATCAGCGTTACGACCATATCCCGGATTTCGGTTGTCTTCATATGTGCAAATGATTCATATGGAATCGGCTCCAAAAAGCAAAGCTGAGTAGTCACCGGACGAAACGATTTCCCCTCAAATGGCTTGAACGAATCGTACAAAACAACCGGAACAATCGGGCATTTTGCCTTCTGTGCAATCTTAAAGCTTCCCGGCTGAAATCCCTGCAGGGAATTGTGATTGTGGTCGTATCCGCCCTCCGGAAAAAGAATATATCTTCTTCCGGCTTTTTATTTCTGTAGCCACATCATTAATCACCTGTACCTGCTGCCGGATATCCTCTTTATCCAGACGCTTCGCTCTTAACAGATTGCAAAGCTGGTTAGCGATGAACAAATGAGAACGTTTGGCGTCCATAACAAATGTACAAGGTTTGTCATGCGCGCCCATCACTCCGAGCGCATCATACTTTCCCTGATGATTCGCAAACATAATATATCCGCCTTCTTCCGGCAGATTTTCCATTTCCGGAAGCCACCGTTTGAATCCGCCCATGTCGTTTTACATGCTCAATCATCACCTGCGTCAGCTTATAACAGGCTTCCTCGTCATACTTTTCACCATGTCTGGCATAATATGACATTTTCGGAACATAATATATAATTAAAAATGTACAAGAAAATAATAACGATTAAAAATCTTACCATCTAAACAAATCCTCTGCCGCCTACAAATCTCTTCCCGTTACTTTTAACCGCATCAACGCTCTGGAAAGCGACGCTTCCGTCTGCTTATATTCCTTCAGACTCTCTTTTTCTGCCTTAAGCGTTCCTTTGCCCGTTCAAGCGCCTGTTCTGCTCTTACCCGGTCAATATCCTCCGGACGTTCGGCGGAATCTACCAGCATCGTGACACGATTATTTACAATTTGAGTAAATCCTTCCCCGACAACGCCTAAGACCTTTTCCCCCATCCGCAGTATCAATGCGGATTTCGCCTATGCTTGTTGCAATAATCATATTTTCATGGTGCGGCAGGACTGCCATCTCACCATCCTCTAAAGGCAATACAAATTTTGTAACCTTATCATCAAAAAAATACTTTATTACTTGATATTACCCTCAGGTAAAATGTATTCATATCTGTCTTGCCTCCTATCTGTTTACTGTCCCTTTTCCGCTTTCTCTTTGACTTCCTCGATGCCGCCAACATTAAAGAATGCCCATTCCGGATATTCGTCCATTTCGCCGCTAAGGATTGCTTTAAATCCGCGGACGGTATCTTTCAGCGGCACATATTTGCCCGGAACACCGGTAAAATTCTCTGCCACATGGAATGGCTGCGACAGAAAACGCTGTACTTTACGCGCTCTCGTAACGGTAACTTTGTCTTCTTCCGACAATTCCTCCATACCAAGAATTGCAATAATATCCTGCAATTCTCTGTACTTCTGAAGAATTTCCTGAACGCCTCGCGCTACGTTATAATGCTCCTCGCCGACAACATCCACTTCCAGAATCCGCGAATTTGACTCCAATGGGTCCACCGCAGGATAAATACCCTGTTCCACAATCTTTCTGGAAAGAACCGTCGTCGCATCCAGATGTGAAAATGTCGTAGCAGGCGCAGGGTCTGTCAAATCGTCCGCCGGCACATAGACTGCCTGTACGGAAGTAACCGAACCTGTCTTTGTTGACGCAATTCGCTCCTGAAGTTCTCCCAGTTCATTTGACAGCGTCGGCTGATAACCAACTGCCGAAGGCATACGTCCAAGAAGGGAAGACACTTCGGAACCAGCCTGTATAAAACGGAAAATATTATCAATAAATAACAACACATCCTGATGATTGACGTCACGGAAATATTCTGCCATTGTCAGTCCGGTTTCCGCAACACGCATTCTGGCTCCTGGCGGCTCGTTCATCTGTCCAAACACCAGTGCAGTCTTTGAAAGAACGCCGGATGCTTTCATCTCGGTCCAGAGGTCATTTCCCTCTCTTGAACGCTCGCCAACGCCGGTAAAAATCGGGAATATCCGCCATGTTCGGTTGCAATATTCTGAATCAATTCCTGAATCAGCACCGTTTTTCCGACACCGGCACCGCCGAACAGACCAATCTTTCCGCCTTTTTGCATATGGCGCCAGAAGGTCAATGACTTTAATTCCTGTTTCCAATATTTCAACAACCGGACTTTGATTCTCAAACGAAGGCGGGTCCCTGTGAATTACCCAATGCTCGGTTTCTGCAAGTGACGGTCCGCCATCCAGCGTATCTCCGGTTACATTAAATAGTCTGCCAAGCGTATCTGCACCGACCGGAACCTTGATTCCATCTCCGGTTGGAATTACTTCCATATCTCTGGACAATCCCTCACTGGCAGCCAGCATAATGCATCTGACTGTATTATTGCCTATATGCTGTGCCACTTCCATGATGCATTTTTTCCATGATTATCCACTTCAAGAGCATCCTTGATGTTTGGTAAATCATTATCCGGAAATTCTACATCCACAACAGGTCCCATGACCTGCACTATTTTTCCATTCTTCACAACATCAGACCTCCTATTTCTTATTCTGTAAAGCTCTGGCGCCGCCAACCACCTCAGTAATTTCCTGTGTAATCGCTGCCTGTCTGGCTCTGTTATACTTTATGTTTAGTTCCGCCAGCATTTCTTTTGCATTTCTTGTTGCAGAATCCATCGCCATCATCCGCGAATTCTGCTCGCTGCAAAATGACTCAACCAATGCACCATATATAAAGCCTGTAATATAATTCGGGACAATTCTGTCCATCACTGCCTTTGGTGAAGGCTCGATAATGATTTCCTCGTGATATACATCCGCCTGGGAAATCTTAAAATCAACTCTCCGGAACGGAAGAATCTGCACCATTTCCGGCTCTGCGGTAACGCTGTTAATCATCTTTGTATAGATGATATAAACTTCGTCAATCTTCCCGCTCTCATAATTTTCCAACATTTTATCTGCAATCACCCGCGCCCTGTGAAGACTTGGGTTCTGCGCTGTATATTGGAAATGAATGTCAACCGGCACATGTTTTCTGGCAAAATAATGCCTTCCAACCTGCCCGACAACGTATAATTCACTGTCTTTATGTTTTTCGAGTTCTTCCTCGGCTATCTTGATGATATTGTGATTATATGCGCCCGCCATACCTTTATCTGCTGTAACCACAATATAACCACGTTTCGGGTTTTCTTTCTTCTCCTCGTCTTCCCGTTCAAAATAGAGATGGTCCATCTCCGGAAGATGCCGCAAAAGTCTTGCCAGAGAAACCTGCATCGTATAGAAATACGGTTCTGTATTTTCCAAATCCTGTCTGGCTTTTTTCAGCTTTGAAGAAGAAATCATATACATCGCATTCGTAATTTTCATCGTATCCTGAATGCTTTTTATTCTATTTTGGATTTCTTTGGTACTTGCCAATTACTCCACCCTCTTTATAAATGCTTTTTGCCGCTTCCAGAATCCGTTCTTTCAATTCATCGGTAAGAACTTTTTCATCCTCCAGTTCTTTCAAAATATCCGGCTCGGAATCTTTGAAATAAGCAAGCATATCCATCTGCGTCTGTTTTACTTTTTTTTGATATCTGTATCAAGGAACAGTTTATTTGTCGCAGCTACCAGTGTTACTACCTGCTCCGGCATCGTAAGAGGATGACACAATGGCTGTTTTAACAACTCCATAAGTCCTTTTCCATATGCAAGCTGTTCCTTTGTATTTTCATCCAAATCAGAGCTGAACTGCGTAAATACTTCCATTTCCCGGAATTGTGCAAGGTCAATACGAATCGTACCGGTTGCTTTTTTCATCGCCTTTGTCTGCGCCGCACCACCCACACGGGAAACCGAAAGTCCAACATTTACAGCCGGACGCATTCCGGAAAAGAACAAATCGCTTTCCAGAAAAATCTGTCCATCTGTAATTGAAATGACATTTGTCGGGATATAAGCAGATACATCCCCTTCCTGCGTTTCTATAATCGGAAGCGCTGTGATAGAGAGCCGCCGCCCAATGCATCTTTGAGCTTACTGGAGCGTTCCAGCAGTCTGGAATGCAGATAGAAAACATCGCCGGGATACGCTTCACGTCCCGGAGAACGTCAAGCAGCAGCGACAATGTACGATATGCAACTGCATGTTTTGACAAATCATCATAAACAATCAAAACATCCTTGCCCTTGTGCATAAAATATTCTGCCATGGATGTTCCTGCATATGGCGCAATATACTGAAGCGGCGCAGGGTCGCTGGCAGTCGAACTCAAAACAATCGTATAATCCATCGCATCATTTTTTTTTCCAGCGTCGATACAATCTTTGCAACGGTTGACGCTTTCTGCCCAACTGCTACATAGATACAGATTACATCTTTTCCTCTCTGATTGATAATCGTATCCAGCGCAATGGATGTTTTACCTGTCTGACGGTCGCCGATAATCAGCTCCCTCTGTCCCTTACCAATCGGGAACATCGCATCAATCGACAAAATACCGGTTCTGCAGCGGTTCGTTTACCGACTGTCTGTCTGCAATACTTGGCGCTTCTTCTTCAACCGGAAGATAATCGGCCTCCTCGATTTTTCCTTTTCCATCAATCGGCGCACCTAACGCATTAATAATTCTGCCGAGGAAATTTTCACCTACCGGTACGCCGGCTCTCTTACCGGTCCGCGTTACCTTGGTGCCTTCTCTTATCCCGGTATCCTTTCCAAACAGAATACAACCGATTTCTGTTCTTCGGATATCCTGAACCATACCTTTGACGCCATTTTCAAAAACTACAATTTCGCCATACATAGCATTATCAATGCCATATATGGTTACAATTCCGTCTCCTGCCCAGATAACCGTTCCTACCTCTTTATCGCGGGTGTCGAAGTCAAAATTTTCTATTTCACTTTTCAATATGGAGATAATATCTCCTGAACTAATTGAACTCAAATCTTATCACCTCATAACCAATCTTTGCGTCAGCCGCTTACATCTGCCTGATTGCAGGCTCCAGTCATATTCCCGGTTTCCAACCCGGAGCATAAATCCGCCAATCAGACTTTCTTTCTTTTCCAGTGTCAGTTCCACGCCGCTCGTCTTATATTCTTTTTTTCAGGAAATCTTCCATGCCTTTTTTTTGCGCATCTGTCGGCGGCGTCACATAATAAAGCGTCGCAAGCAGAATATCTGCTTTTTTTCTTCGCCAATACTTTATATTCCGCGCAAATGTCAAAAAACTGGTCAAAATCCGAATGCGAACAGAGGACTTTTAAAAAAGAAGCAACTTCGTTCTGAAAAATCTTATCAATTATCTCTGTTTTTCTTTTTTTTTTGCTGACAATCGGACATGTAAGCGCCTCCTGCAAAGCAGGATTTTGTCTGACAATTGTTTCAGCCTCGTGAAGTTCATCAGCATTTATTTTTAACTGATATAGAACCTCCGCATAATTAATTGCTTTCTGTGTCATGGGCTTCACCTGTTTTTTTTCTATAAACTCATCATATAGCGACTGATTTATTGCTTCATTTGAGTCTTCACCCAGAATTTTTTGCTGCCGCTGACATAGCCAGACCTGCAATCTGGGATTCCATATCGCTCAAAGCCTTTTCGCGCTCTATTTTTATCGTTTTTTCCGCGTCCTGTATCATGCGGTTTGATTTTTCTCCTGCATCTGCCAGAATCCGATTGTACTCATTCTGCGCTGCCTGTCTGGATTTATCCCGCATGGAATCACATTCCGCCTGAACGCCTGCAAGCGTATCTTCATACTGCTGTTTCAGCTTTTTGCGTCATCCTTCGTCTGGTTGGCGTCCGCAATCGAGGACTGTATCAGTTCCTCCCGTTCCGCCATAATCCTGTTGACAGGACCAATCAAAAACTTCTTCAGCAGCAAAAATAGAACAATAATATTAATAATGGTAAAGGCTACGGACCAGAAACTTAAATTTATCATCTAATGTTCTCCTGCCTTTCTCGCTTTTTATTTAAGAAGAAGAATAATCAAAAGACCAATTACAAGACCATAAACCGCTGTTGCTTCTGCAAGCGCTCCGCCGATAATCAGCAGCTTTGTAATCTTACTGTCTGCTTCCGGCTGTCTTGCTACAGCCTCAACTGCCTTTGATGTTGCAATTCCAAGTCCAATACCTGCTCCAATACCTGTTAATACTGCTATAGCAGCTCAATCGCAATTACTGCATTCATAATTCATTATCTCCTTTTCCTTTTTTTTATACTTCTAATCCTTCCTGCATATAAAGTGCAGTTAAAAATGTAAATACATATGCCTGAAGTAATCCATCAAATATATCGAAGTAAAGGCTCAATGGTATCGGTACAATCACCGGTACTACCGCCTCGATTAACTTCATTACGACAAATGCACCTAACACATTTCCAAATAACCGCATACACAATGACAGCGGTTTAATGACAAGTTCCATTACATTTATCGGTGCTACAACTGCAACCGGCTCCGCAAAACTTTTTGAGCCAGCCCTTTGGTTCCCCGACTCCTGATGCATACGACCTGAACCATTACAATGCTCATAATAGCCAGTGCCGCTGTCACATTCAAATCCTTTGTCGGCGGTTTAAACCCAAAGATACCCGCAATATTTGCCATTCCAATATATAAAATAATCGTTATCAGATATGGAATATAGGCTTTTCCCTTTTCTCCCATGACGTCGCCAAACAGCTTATTAAACGCCGAAATAATGGATTCCAATGCAAGCTGTTTTTTGCCGGGATTTTCGACTTTCAGGTTTCTGACAAAAATAATTGACGCCAGAACCAGAACTGCCATAATTATCCACGTCACCACAATGGATTCCGTCACAGGTATTCCGCCAAAAACAGGAATGGTAAATACGACTTCACAATTCAGCTCCTCTGTTAATTTTTCTGCAAGGTCATCCGTAGGACTTCACTTCCTCTCATTCATTTTTCAGAATCTTTTAACCGTTCAGGATGTCGATGGCTTTTTTGCATCCTGCTCAGAAAGAGAACCGGTTATCGTGTTTTCTGTATTAATCCAAAATTCTTCAAATCCAACACGTTCCCAATCCGGGTCCATATCATCCAGAATTACCAGACTATCAATCGGATGTTCCTTTGTATATTCTTTCACTTCAAAACATCTTCCATAATCCTCATACTTATCGGCAATGCTTTCTCCGGATGGCGTTACGTCATAAATGGAAAGACCTTCTTCTGCAAACTTCTGAACCAACTCCACTGCTCTTTCATCGCATATGGGTTCTTTCACAAATTCCTTCCGCCAGTTGCATATCGCAACCAGCTTCGCATCCGTTGCCTTTACAATCGAAGCAAGATTTTTTACGTTTTTTCTGTCGATAACTTCTCCCGGATGGTTGCAGATGAATTTATTTGAATTCAAAACACCATCAATATCAAAAAAAATAACCTTCATACATTCCTCCTTCGCACAATGGTAAGCCATTCCGCATGAACGCCACCTCGAAACCTTCGGTTTCTCGGTGTTCGCTTTCCAGCCAGCCTTCCGCATGAACGCTCACCTCGAATTCTTCGAATTCTCGGTGTTCGTTGCACTCACATAATTTAACAAACAGCTACCCCTGTTTGCAAGCAAACGTGGAGCTGTTTGTTAAATTGCGTTCATGCTGTCGCTCATTATAGCACACCTTTATTTTTATTTTTCATTACGTTTTAAATTATTAATAAAAAATAAATTTATTAACTTTTTAAAAATTTGGCATTTTTAAATAGATTGCTTTTGTTATGGAAATAAGGTAAGATAAGGATATCAATAATATCAGGAGGTAGAAAGATGGAAAATTATGGAGAAATATTTCAAAAACTGATTCCAGGATTATTAAATATTTTTCAAGACTCTGTCAATCGTATTATCTTATATGGCTCTGTCGCAAAGGGAACACAAACATCTGAATCTGATGTAGATATTGCTGTCATTATAAATGGATATACTAAAACTATGCATGATGCCATGACTGACTTTATTGTTGACTTAGAGCTGGAATATAATAAAGTCCTTTCTGTTCTTCTGATTGATTATAATAAATTTAAAGAATGGGAAAAACGTAATGCCTTTCTATAAAAACGTAAAGAAAGAGGGGATTCAGCTATGGCCGGCAGCGTAAAAGATTTATCATAATATCGGTTTATGCGTTGCTCTGAAGAACTGGAAAATTCCAAAAACTGAAATCAGCACCACCGGCTTAGCTGGTGGTGCTGAATCCCTCTGCAGAATTATGCCATCCCCATATTGACATAATATGAAACCCCCTTGGTTTCCTCTCTAACAGAATACACTTATTATTATATTCTTTTGATTCTTTTTATTGAAAGTGATAAAATTACACTTTCTAAATAATTTCCTTTTCGATTTTCTATATATCTGTGTCGAATCATACACTTTTTTTCTGGATTTTTTCAGCAAAATAATATATACTGTTTATTATATTGAGAAAATATATCAATTACCAGGCTAATGCAAGAAGAAGAAAGAATATTATCAGAAAGAGGGAATATATCACAGTCGCTATCCACGACTGCACGAATTTATGAAAAACGATACCACTTCATACAATATCGGCGAACGATTAAAAGCCGCTATGACATATCGAAAAATCACCATCGCTAAACTTGCTGAAATCACAGGACTTTCGGAAGATACCATCAAATCCATCCGCTGCGGCAAAACAAAAAAATCCGTCGATTCATGTAATCATTACAATCGCGGATGCGCTTAACATGACGCTCGACAGTTTTCTAAACCGCACAAGCATCGCTATAGAAGAAAAAAAAGAATTAATTCAGGACTATCGGAAACTCAGCAAACATGGAAAAGCGGTTATCCATATGGCTCTGGACGCAGAATTACACTTGCAGACGGAAAGCACAAACGAAACCAGACATCTCGCCTGCATTTTGCCAACCCAAACCAAATCCTCTGATGTAGACTACTCCATGCGTTCGAGAGAATATGTTTCTATCCCATTTTGACCAGTTTCCGGAAGCAGACATCGCGGTGCGCATTATCTCCAACACGCTTTATCCGGTTTTTCATAAAGGTGACATTCTTGCTGTCGAAAAAAAAAAAATCCCTTCCATCGGAACAATCGGAATCTTTTTTAGATGGTCAGGGAACCGAACTGATTCGGAAATATACGGAAAAAGACGGAAACATGTATCTGGAATCTATCAGCAACTGCCACAAATCCCTCTATTATACGGATGATATTATCTGTCTTGGCACAGTCCTCGGAATTATCCGCGAGGCAGAGAAATATGAACCGGATACTCTGTAAAACGTGTCCCGTTCACATTTCCATCTGCCCGATTTTTACTATTCTGCTGCTCCCGTAATAATCCAAGGCGCAGGCTGTGCAACAAAAACATTATCTTTGTTTGTTTTGGAAACAGAAATCTGAAGCGCCTCCATGTTCTTGATGCCAAATTTATCAAAAATCAGTTTTGTTTCAGCCAGGATTCCCAAATCCAGCGTAGCGTATAGATAACAAACTGCATCTGCGGATTGATTTTCAGCAAACGCTCAATATCAGATTCCAGATAACGGTTTGCAACGATAAATGCCAGTCTTGGCACCGGTATCCGGCTTAACGACTCCTCGCTCATATCCGGGATAATCTGAACATTATGTACGCCGAATTTTTCTACATTTTCTTCCATCGAACGTCTGGAACCGGTATCCGGCTCTACAGCAATTATCTGACCTTCGCTGGCAGTAATCGCCGCCTCAATGACAATACTTTCAGCCATCAGCGCCAGAATCGTATCATGTGTATCCACACCAAGAATACTCATAATAACCGCACGAATCTCATTGCAGACATAATGCACGCTTCCCTTTGTAAACATTTCATTTTTCATACCAAAACGAACGGACTCTCTTGTTTTTTCATTGACTATAAAAATAACAGTCGGTCCGTTTATCTTCTGATTGATAACATTCTTTATCTTGTCATTTTTAAGTTCGCCGCCCGGCTCAGTTCCTGCGCCATACCAGAGGTCATACTCACCAAATCCGGCTTCCCACAATGTATAAAACAAATCTTCATGACTTTCATCTGCAAAAAATCAACACGCGTTTATGCGTATCAATTGTTGGAACCACATTCTTCTGTCTGCCGCAGATATTCAGCATTTTTATTTTTTCAGGACTGACATCCATTTTATTTGCAAAAAAAACCAAGCCAGTTCAGCATACCGGAGTTACTAAAAAATATTTTTTCCATGTTCACTTACCCCACTTCTCTAATGTTTTTTATTTTTATATTATACAGTTTTTACCACTGTATGTAAATTCTTTTGTACTGTTTTGCCTGTTGAAATTGCAAACACCTCAAATATTTATTTTTCTATACCATAGCACTGATACAGCAAATTTATCCTCTAAGCTCCTTTTCCACCAATTCTTCAACTGTTTCTTCAATTCTCTCATCTGTATTTCCACCAAACGACAACGCAACCGAAAGAGTATCAGCCCATATTTCCGTCTGCAAACTGTTTTGGATTATATGCCCACAACTCAAGACGAATTTGTTTATCTGTGTCAACCAGTTCATTCACCAGAAGTTTTTTATCAAACAGCTTTTCATATACCGCATAAGTAACAAGTCTACTCGGATTTAACATTGTTTTTTCTGCCAATGCGCTTTCTCCCGCAATAACCATATCCTCAGTAAGATTAGATTTTTCTATATATCCAACCTTACGAACCGGCGTAGAAAGGTATTTCTCAACCTTATTAAATAGTTCCCACCGGTTGTACTTTGACTCAATCACTTTGTTTACGCCATCTTTGGTAATCATGAATAGTCCAACCGCTTCTAACTGTTTTACAGCTCTGCTTAATGTCATTGCGGTAAATGGAAGCTTTTCCGTTGCTTCTGCAACATATAGCTTTGGCTTGTTATTATAAAGATAAAACAAAACTAACTGTTGTGTCGAAAACATCAATGTTTGAACAGTTTGTCTTTCAGTTTTTCATTCTCGCTTGTCAGCAATGTTCCAATAAACGGAAGATACATCTGTTTTTTTTGTAACAAACGGTATTTTATTTTCTATCAAACTCTTTTTTCTATATGAAGAAACCGAGGATAATTCCAACACTACAGGGACATTATCCACTTCCTGTATCTGTTTTATCTGTTTTTTTTAGCGATGGAATAGTCGGTAAGTCATCTAAGGGAATAATCACTATGCACCTTTGGTCGTCAATGATTGCACCATAAAATTCATAGTTTGCTGATATATATATAGGCAAAAGCACGCTGTCCATTCCACGTTTCATATTTTACCGGTATTCCAAATACACTTGTTATCACAGTCGTCCAGCTCCTTTTTAACTTGTTATGTTTGTTTTAACTTTTTAAAAGTTAAAAGTCAATATTTTAAGTTAAAATAAAGATTTTTCGACGGTACAAAATTGAAGTTATTCTGACAGTTTAAAATTGTCTAAAATTATTGTCTGTTTAAATAGATTTTGTGGTATCATAAAAATTGAAAATTAATACCTGATTATAAAATTTTAAAAAATATCCACATTGGAGGCAATAAAAAAAACGTGATAAAAATTGCTATATGTGATGACAATGAACAATTTAATATACTACTAGAAAATCTTATTTTAAAATATGCCAAAAAGCAAAGGAATAACTGTTGATATTCAAACTTTTTTAACCCCTCTCAAGCTGTTTTCCAATATTGAGGAAGAAGGTTTATTTGATATTCTCTTTTTAGATATTGAACTTGGTTTTGAAACAGGTATTGAAGTAGGTGCAAAAATCCGTTCCAATTTGAAAAAATGAAACAATGCAGATAGTATATGTTTCTGCCAAAGAGGAATATGCAATACAATTATTTGATATTCGCCCTATGAATTTTCTGGTGAAACCAATTAATTATAAAAAAAACTGGCATTTGTTTTAGATGAATATGAGCGATTATTTGGCTTTAAAAGCAGATTTTTTACATATAACATATAGGGAAAAGGCAATATAAAATAAATGAAAACAGTATTCTATATTTTCAAAGTCAAGGTAAAAAGATAAACATGATTACACATGATGGTGCAGAAGAATTTTATGGTAAGCTTACTGATATTATTCCGCAATTAAATGAACAGATATTTTGTGTAGTTCATAAATCTTTTATAATAAATATGCGATATGTTTTACAGTATAGAAGCGATAATATATTGATGACAAATGGAGCAGAAATCCCCATTAGTCGTTCGATGAAAAAAAAAAGTGTGAAAAATAAGATTATTGATAATTTTTTTTAATGAGGTTATATAATCTATGTCAATGATGGAAACCATATTTAGTGCCATATTTAATGTTCTAAGTATATATATTGCATTCCGAATGGTGAGATTAATAATTCCATGTAAAAAGTGAAACGATTATTGCACCTGCATGGGTGTATTCTTTCGTGTGGGCTGTAAACTGGTGTGTATATTATTTCTTCAATAACACAATTTTTAACGCCTGTTTCATTAGTCCTTGGTATGCTAATCGCCGCTATATTATTGTATGAGGGTACTATCCTTAGAAAAATCGTTGCAGTCTTCTCGGCAACAGCACTTGGAATGGTATCTGAAAATATAATATGGATTTTATTTGGAGAAACCAGTGCATTTCAGGTAAATGCAGCACTAGGGAGCCTGTTTTCTTCGTTTCTCAACATGATAATAATCCTCATATTGGAAAGATTCTTTGACATTAACAAATCAAAGCATCTATCAGCAGGCAGTTACTTAAACATTTTTATTATTATTCTTGGAAGTATTGTGATTGGCGAAATTCTAGTTGAACTGGGTGGTGACGACCAGAGTATGGCTACGCTGGGGTTAAGCATTATCTGTCTGATTGATGTAAGCACATATTATATATATGATAAGGTCAATGATGTTTATTTACAAAAAGCTAGAGCGAAAAAACATGAATCAACGGATGGAAATGTATGAAAGTCAGTTGGAAATCAATGCAGCAATCGCAAAAAATATCAAATCATTAAATCACGATATAAAAAATCATCTCATGATGATTCAGTCATATATTGATAACAGAGAATACAATAAAGCACAACAATATATAAATGATATGAATGATTATATGCTAGTTCCCGGACAACATGTATCTACAGGTAATCAGGAAATGGATATGATTCTGAATTATATGATTACTAAGGCAGAAAATCGGGGATGCAAAGTCGAAACACAAATACAGATACCCAATACCAAATTTATAGAAACAGTGGACTTAAATATCCTGCTTGGAAATCTATTGGATAATGCCATTGAAGCTTTGGAAAAAGACAGATGAACGATATTTATATATAGGCATGCGATATAAACAAGGAGTTTTTGTAATGAAGATTACAAACTCTTATGATGGAACATTGTTAAAGCAGGGAGAAACCCTTATAACCCGAAAAAGAAGATGCAAAAAAAATCATGGAATAGGACTGAAAAATGTCAATGAAATTATCATGAAATATAATGGCAATAAAAAGAAATTGAAACCACAGATAATAGGTTTACAATTAAACTAGTTTTATACATAAATGAGACTGTCGCACTAACCAGTTAGTGTAACAGCTTCTTTTCTAAGCTTGAGTAATTTATAAATAATAATGATATAAATTGACTATTTTTTCCAAATATCAAGCTATTTTTACCAACTAGAATTATAAAAATGGAAAATATGTTATTTTATAGTCAAGGAGGTACAAAAAAATGAATTATATTTCAAAATTAACAAAATTACTGTATAGTTTAGCAATGGTTATGGCAGGTATGGCTGTAAATTCAACATGTTTTGTTAGATATCATCAAGAGAAAATGGATTCACAGTTAGATGCATTAAAAAAGTATCATGACTAATAAAATTATGAAATTATTAAGAAATGAAGGATTTGTTAATGAGCATAATGACCAAATACTTTTATTAGGTGTACATAAAATATGTGGTGCCTTAACAGAATTTACTCGCCGCAATAATTTGGTCACTTGTATTAGGCGATGTTTTTGTAGGTATTCTTTTTGAAATGAGTTATAGTTTACTCCGCATCTATACAGGAGGATATCATGCTTCAAGTGAACGTGTTTGTAAAATATTAACCTATTCAAGCACTTTTTAAGTATATTAATGGTCTTCATTATTAATATTAGCATATCATTACTTCATTATATACTAATACTGTGTTTATGTTCTGTTGTGTTATTAGCTCCGGTTGAACACGAAAACAAACCATTAAATAAAATTGAGTCAAAAGATATATCACAGACATTGCATTTTGATTGCTGCTATTGAAACAGGATTTTATATATTCTTCGTTTTTGTAAATGCAATTACTTATGCTAAAACCATAAGCATAGCAATTTTATTAGTTACAATAGGTGCAATAATGGGAAAGATTATGCATCTTAAATAAATGTTTCATACTACAGGCTACTTGAGGTAAAAAAAAGAATCACACAATCGTAACTTGCAAATTAAAAAGCACAAAGAGGAGGCATTTTTTATGAAAAAAGGAAATTTAAAATTAAGAAGAAACATATCAATTATAGTTTTATCGTTATTATTTACTATGATGTTTGGCAGTATATGTCATGCCAGTGGTGAAGGTTCTGCTGCTAAATCAGGAACTTATTGTCAAGTTGTTGGAGCCTTTACACTTTCCAACACAAATAGTTCAAAAAATAGTTGGCACCGCTTATGTCCAAAATTTATATGGAAGCACTGTATATACAACATTAAGTGTAAGAACTTATGATACAAGCGGAAAACTCAAAGATATATATAAACTATAGCGGAAAAGTTTCAAACAAGGGGAAATTATACTCTGATATTATTACAACCAGTAAATCATATACGGTTAAATCTACCGGTTCTGTTTACAGAGGAACTACTTCAGCATCCGGGCAGTTGGAATCCGTAACAATAACTATAAACTAACTTCTTACACAGGAAACAGGCAAGGTGATTTAAATGTATTTAAAGTATACGCTGAAAAATATAAAGTCTTTCATTACGGAGAATTTTATAATTTTTATATTGCTGGTAATAAGTACGCTTACATCATCCATCGTTATTTTCTTTTGCATATGGAGTATATCAAAATTATAATACCATCCTGAGTTATCAGGAAAATGATTCCTATGATGATTATATTTATATTAACTATATAAACAGCGATTCTGATTATGTTACAAAACAGGATTTGTTAAACTGCCTGAACGAAATCGATGGTATAAGCAATGAGTTGCAGGAAAGAATTTCATTATATACCGTAGAAGGCTGCATTGATAACAATTCATATGAATTCAAATTTTCATATAGTAACGGTGGTTTTAAAATTGCTGAAGATTTTGTGAAAAATCTCATAAAATACGACAACCTTACAGAAGGAACTTATTGGTCTGACTACGAAGAAGCAAATGGCATATGTGTTGCACTCATACCCGATACGGATGTATATTTTCGAAGTTCCGGCTTTAAATTCCATAATGAACGGTGACAAACTCCGAATCGGCGGAAAAGACTATGAAATAATCGGAAAGCATGCATGGAACGAAAATGGCGCTATGTTTCCTTTTTTCAACAGTTTCAGAGGACCAGATTCTTACAAATACGATGATTACCTTTGATTCCTCTGTTTCCACAAAAACATATAACAAGATAAGAGATATTTTTAATACTTATATGGGAAATAAAGCGGAATTTGACGCAATCAGAACAATTGATAAAGATACTTATTATACATATAAGACTGTTATCCTTATTTCTGTTGTTATTGCATTAATCGCGGCAACAAACTTTATGATTTTGTACAGATATATTATTTCAACAAGAAAACGCGCAACTGCTATTTTTAAAATTCTGGGATTAACATCAGGCAAATTGAATTTAATCAATTTCAGTGAATGCATCATCCTGATTGTACCGTTTTTTTTTTTTTCGGAATGATACTTTATCAATCTCGTATTTTTGCCGCGATTAAGCACCTATTTCGTTTATATGCAGGATGCCTATAGTCCTTTCATATACTTTCTTCTGTTTTTAATATTTATCAGCATATCTTTTATCGTTATTGGTAGTATGCTGTTTTCAATGAACAGAAAGAAAATTCTTGATTTAATCAAGGACAGGGGGTAATGTAAAATGTTTAAAATCAGCATTTATGAATTAAGAAATAACATACGCATCAATATATTAATATGTATACAACTGGTTATTGTTTTTATTCTTGCGATAGCAACTTCATCCATTATCGCCTACCATTACAAATATTATAATAACTTCAGGGATTACTTTGAATCTGAAGGTTATTTGTATGATGCAGATTATTTCTATCTAAATGACGAGAATCTTATAGCAACCGATTCGAAAGACATAGAGGGCATATTATCCAATGCCACCGTAACTGCCTGCTATGCGCCTATGGTAAATTTTTTATGATGCTAACGGAACGAAACTTGAATTAGCATCCACAGCATACGATAAAGAAATCATTGAACGTCATACGCCGGAATTATCGAAGGGTACATGGCTGGATTCAACATCCGAAAATGACAATTATATAGAAGCTGTAATTTCGCCAAATGATTATAATATAAAGGTTGGAGATACAATCTTTCTAAATAACATTTTTTATAAATATCCTGACAACATTTTGGAAGTAAGAATCGTTGGTATGTTAGAGGACAATGCAAAAAATTGTAGGATACACAGACAATACATTCAGAAACGCTCAGGATTATAGCGATATTTACTGTGATTACAGTCTGGAAAATGAAAACGTTCCTATTTTACTGATGGACGCGCAAAGCATAAAAAGCCATAATGAAAAAATATGAACTTGAAGCATTTGTCAGTGGCTGGAGTTTTGTAACATTTTCAGAGAATATTACAGAAACTGAAATCATACAGAATGAGCAAACGTTAAGTAAGTATGCACAATTCCGGTCAAAAGAAGACTTAACAAATATTTCAGCAAACAGCCGGAATTCTCTCAGAGAAAAAATAATTGCCATTCTTCCGATATTTCTCAGGAGCATTTGTGCTTGCGGTCATCAGTTCTTTATGTTCTGTGTCCGTTTCTGTCAAAAAGCAGATGAAAAAATTATGCGATATACAGTATATGCGGGATGCCGTGGCAGCGGTCGACAAGAATATCCACTATTGTTACCTTTATTCTTGCGTTGATTTCATTTGTTATAAGTTTAATTTGTACCGGCATAATAACCGTTTTCAACAAAGAAACAACCATAACTTTTGGGGGACTGCAGTTCATCGTCTGCATCGGTGTTATTTTTAATATATAGTATAATCTCAACCCTGCTGCCATCACTTATTATCAACGGAACAAGCATAAAAGAGATTTTAAGAAACAACGAGTAATTTATTTGAAAGGATGTAAAATTGTGATTAAATTAAACAATATTGAAAAAAAGTTTAATCCGGGAAAGTCGAACGAACTCCATGTATTAAAGGGAATATCAGCGGAAATTAACGATGGTGAACTTGTTGCCATTGTTGGAAAATCCGGAGCAGGTAAGTCTACGCTTTTAATCATATCATAGCATGCATAGACAGCTATGACAGCGGCGAATATTATATTGATAATCTCCTTATACAGAATATGAATGAAAAGAAACTGGCTGCTATAAGAAATGAAAAGATTGGAATTGTAATGCAGGATTTTTCTTTGGTTGAAGATTTCACATCTCTGGAAAATGTTATGATTCCTCTTGACTTCGCTAAAAAGAAGCCGAAAAAAAAAAGAACTTGCCCTGAATGCTTTAAAACAGGTCAATATGGAGAAATTTGCAAAGGAAAAAGTCAAAAACTTATCCGGCGGAGAAAAACAACGCGTTGCCATTGCCCGTGCAATCATTAATAATCCCGGGATGATTTTGGCTGACGAACCTACAGGTTCTCTTGATTCCGCCAATACCGAGTCAATCATGAACCTTTTTTCCAAACATTGAACAAACAGGGAAAGACCATCATCATTGTTACACATGACAGGGAACTGGCTGAGAAATGTGACCGGATAATTGAAATCTCCGATGGAAGGATTGGCTAAAATTAAATAATAAAGAGAGGTGTCACCTGATTGTGATATGATTCCCCTTAAGCAGATAGGGGCATATCATTGCTGACACCTCAAATATTTATTTTAAGTATCCACCTACGCCCGTATCGTTTCATCAATGCCGCGCGCGATTGCGTCTGCAATCTGTTCAAAATTGTAATCAAACAAATAATTATCCTTGTCACTGTCGATAAATCCGGTTTCAACCAAAATTGCCGGCATATTTGTCCGCCGGAGAACCGCCAGATTTTTTCGTACCTCAACCCCCAGATTTTCAAAACCCAGTTTTGCAAGTTCCGCATCGACATTTTCAGCCATATCATATGCAATACCGGAATCATTATAAACCAGCGTTTCTACACCATTATATTGATTCGGGTACGTCGCTGCATTCCGGTGCAGTGAAACAAAAGAAGTCCGCGCCGCTTTCATTTCCAATCTGCGCTTTTCTTGTCGGTGAATCATATACGTCTGTCGTTCTTGTAAACTCCACGTCATAGCCAAGCGCAGCCAGCGCATCGCCCAGCGCCAACGCCAGATTCAGATTATCATTTTTTTTCCGTTCTTCCGTTGTAGGTGGCGCCATTGTCAAATCCGCCATGTCCAGCATCAATCATAATTTTTGTAGCCATAAAAAACCTGCATACTCTGTTTTTTACAGTATATGCAGGTTTCTTCGACATGTGTATTTTTTTCTGCATTGCTTATTTCAGCACAATCATGCAGGTTACAATTTATATCCAAATAATTTTTCTTTTTTTCTACACCATCGCTTTTTTAATTGCGTCCAAAAGCTCATCATAGGTTTCATATGCAGGTAAATCCGGATTATCCGCTTTAATCTGGTCTGTACTCTTAAAGAGGAAACCAGCTTTGCTTGCCCGTATCATACCGAGGTCGTTATGGCTGTCGCCGCTTGCAATCGTTTCATAACCGATGGACTGCAATGCCTTTACTGTTGTGTATTTTGATTTTTCACAACGCATTTTAAATCCTGTAATCTCTCCGTCGGCAGCAACCTCCAATGAATTGCAAAAAATTGTCGGCCAGCCGAGCTTTTTCATCAATGGGCTTGCAAATTGTGTGAAGGTATCGCTGATAATAATCACCTGTGTAATCGAACGGAGTTCATCAAGAGAATTCTTTCGCGCCGGGAATCGGGTCAATCTTTGCAATTGTTTCCTGAATTTCCTTTAAGCCAAGTCCATGCTCCTTTAAAATACCAAGACGCCAGTTCATCAATTTATCATAATCCGGCTCGTCTCTCGTCGTTCTCTTTAACTCCGGGATTCCGCTTGCCTCTGCAAAAGCAATCCAAATCTCCGGTACTAATACGCCTTCCAAATCCAAACATGTTATGTACATTCCTTGTTCCTCCTGTTATTTTCATGCCTATCATTATAGTATAACCAAGCCTTTTCTGCAAGGTAATGCAGCTTTAAAAAAACAGAATCTTATGCCCGCGTTCCATCTCATGATACGAAACATCATGTTTCTTTAAGAAATCTTTTTCCGTTTCTTCTTCGCCATAAACGTTGGACTTCATTATCCGGGACATAATAAATCCTGCCGCCACAAAACCGCCGCAGCAGATTCCGACCAAAATGTAAAAAAATAATGCTTATCGTATCCATGTTTTATCCTGCCTTTCTTTCACATATTTTGTCGTCACAGCAGATGTGAATTTTCCTTTGTCCTTTCTGTATTTCAGGAACTTATGCAGGCGGCTGGAAAAATAACCGCCGCAGACAATCACCAGAAATCCAAACAGGCGCAATCCAAGTTCCACGTTGCTTTCCTAACCGGAATGTATCAGATTACCAATCGCAACAAATGCAAAAATGCCCAGCATACAAAAAAGTGTGCTTATCACTACCGTAATGACTTATGATTCTGCCCTTATCCACCGGAATATTTCCAACAACTTTACCGGTCTGTCCATTTACCAGAATCGTGTATAACCGGTGTCTGTACCAAAACGTCATAAACCATGCCGGAAGCAGCGCATATTCAATCGTATCCACGCTGTATTGTTCAATGCTTCTGTCTATGATGTTCATTTCGGTATCTTCCAAAATTGACGTTTCCATCGCAGCGCTTATTTTTCTATATACCTCCGCCGCCCGCTCTCTGGAAGACACATCATAGCGGTCTGCATAAAAGCCCGATAAATAGGATGGTTCAAATTCTTTCAAGCCTTCCATATAAAATGGTTCCAACCGCTCTGCCAGCCGATTTTCCAATTTTCTGGATGCATCCATCCCAACCCGTTCAAACGTTGCATATGCATCTACATACATCTCTGTCATCGGCTCCACAGCCATATGCAGTTTTTCCTGTTTCTGTGCGCTGAAGGAACCCGGATACATTCCTCTTGTAGTAGTGCCTATATTAGACGTCATTTTGTATCCTTTATATTCTTTTTCATCATCAGCTGTATTCAAACTCATATTTGCTTTCTTCCTGATATATGCGTATACAGCCAGTACGGTATATAGATTCCACGAATCTTGTCAATCTGCGGATTTTTTATCTCATCCGGAATATATAAGCCTTTGCCAAATTTTTTCCTTGATTGCCTCGACCGCCTGCTTTTCTGAAACCGAAAACGGAATCACATAATCCGGCCAGGCTTCTTCCGATACCTTATCAAATACGACTGTCGGATGTCCGCAGAAAGAACAAAACGTTGCCTGCTCATTTCCATATATCATAATTTTGGCGCCGCAGGATGTACAACGAAATATATTTACCGACATAAACTGTGTGTCTTTTGTCCCCGACCGACTGTTTTCTTCATCCGGTCCTGCCGATTCATACACCTTTAAATCGGCATCCCATTCCGGATTGACCGGCACTTCTTCCTCTCCATGCCATTTCTGAATTTTTCCGCATTCCATACACCAGATTTTCAAAAAGAACTCTCCCCGACTTCTTCTTTCTCCTCCGGCTCAGGCGCTTTCTCCTTTAAGGCAAATTGATATTGCCTTTTGCTTGTTTGCCCGCATTGTACACATTTCATCATTCCAAGTTCCGGGTTAAATACCAGAACTCCCCCACAGGCAGAACACTTATAAACCATACGTCCTCCTCTCAACCCGATGAAATCTCACCTGATTTGTTTCTTATTTTTTGTTTCTCATTTTTTGTTTTTCTTTTTTGCTTTGGCTTTTTAATTTCATTCTTTGTTTTCATTTTTTGCATTTCCAATTTGCACTCTTAATTTTGCATGTTACACACTATTTTGAAATTGGGCGCGTTGCCTTCCACAGCCAGTTCCGCTCCTCCTCGTCAAGAAATGGCGCAATTTTTTTTTATACGGTTTCCTGATAAACATTCAACCGTTCCACTTCCCGGTCTGACAGCAGAGAAGGATAATAATTGCCTCTGTGTCAAAAAGGCGCCCATGTCAGGTTTTCAAACTGCATAAACTGTCCATATTCAGTCTTTTCCGCCTTTTTTTGCAAAGCAGCAGATTTTCATGCCGAATTCCAAATTTCCCGGCTACATAAAGTCCCGGTTCATTTGAAGTTATCATCCCTTCTTCAAAAATTGCTGTTGCCGGGCGGTCTTTTTGAAATACGAAAATGAATCCGGTTCGGTCCTTCATGTACATTTAACAGGCAGCCCACGCCATGTCCGGTTCCATGGTTAAAATCCATACCATACCGCCATAACGGTTCGCGCGCAATATAATCAAGATTCTCACCGCGCACACCATATAGAAATTTTGCAGCCGCCAGATTCAAATGTCCCGCCAATACCAGCGTATAGGCACGTTTTTCTTCTTCTGTCAATGCCCCAAGCGCTATGGTTCTGGTAATATCCGTCGTTCCTTCCATGTATTGTCCGCCGCTGTCCACAAGCAGAAATCCCATCGGCTTCAATGCGATATTGGTTTCTCCGGTCGGCTCATAATGGACAATTGCGCCATGCGGACCATAAGCAGCAATTGTATCAAAGCTCGGCTCTAAATAGCCTTCCTGCTCTTTTTCGGTATGATTCCAGCTTTTCTACCGCATCAAGCTCTGTGATGGTTTGACTCGAAATCCGGTTCTTTAACCAGCAGATAAATTTTGTTACAGCAACTCCATCTTTGATATGTGCTTTCTTTTCATTTTCACATTCTGTCTGGTTCTTTTTTTGCTTTCATCAACTGCAGAAAAGAAGGCGCATCCTTTGCCTGTACCGTTTCCGGTATACAGTTTTTCAATTTGAAATTTGTCTGGCGACCGTCAAACAACAGAACCGTTTTTTTGTCCGCTTCCGATTTTCCCCATACTTCGGAAGAAGGCAAATGTTCCCCCTGTTCCAAGCGCCAGAAGGTCCCTGTAAATATCATTATATGGCTTTATCTGTACGCCATCAAGAGCAAAAGATTTGAGACGATTCCATCTGTTAAAATGTTATCATTTACATATAATATGCTATTTTGCATAAACACGAGCATATACGACAAAAAAAAACAGGATTACACGCAACGTCATTTCCCCGCAGATTCAACGTCCATGCAATCTCATCCAATGCGGAAACAAGCAGAATGTCCGCCCCGATTTCCTGCATATTGGCACGAATCCGTTTCAATTTATCCGCACGACTTTCTCCTGCCATTGCCGCCGGAAGTTCCCAGACAGGCTCATGCGACAGTTCCGGGCGGTCCTTCCATATTTCTCCAACCAAATCCATATCCCCGTTCAGCGATATCTGTTTTCCTGCCAGCGTCTGTTTTAACTTCTCGGCAAAGCTTGCAGGGACTGTCCTTCCATCAAAGCCAAGCACACTGCTATCAGAAAGATGCTCTTTCAAATATACATCTATTTCCGGCACGCCCGGCTGTCCGCTTTTCATCAGACCAATTGTGCTTCCTGCAAGCTGTTCCTTCTGCCTGAATAAAATATCTTCCATCCGTAAAAAGCTGTGCTTCATCCATCAAAACCACAAGCGTTCCGGAGGAACCGGTAAATCCTGACATGTATTCTCTTGCCCGGAAATATGCGCCGACATACTCCGACGCATGAAAATCCTCCGTAGTTATGATATACCCATCCACGCCTGCGTCTTTCATACAATTCCGAAGCAGCTCCAACCGTTCTTTCACCTGCATCACTGTTATCTCCCTTCTGATTCTGAAATGTGAAGATGTTTGTGAACCACGTTGTTTAAATATGTTTTGCAAATGCAGAATACCAGTGCAGGACGTTCCCACTGGATTCGGTTCGCAGCGGTACATAAGGCACCACAATACGGTGCCTAAGTACCGGCGACCTCATATCCCCTGCGTCTGGCATCTGCATTTTGCGCAACATATAAAAATAAACAACGCGGTTCGCAAACGCCAATTACATATGAAACATGTAACTCATATCGTCCTAAAATAAAAGCAAAATGTAATATGCAAACGTCAACATATCGTCCTGAATTAGCAATCTGCAATACGCAATCTACAAACGTCAATTACACTTGTTTCAGATAAATTCCGGAGAATGCCGGAAGGTCAAATCCGTAATCTCCATCGACCCCCTTAATTGTCTTTTTCCGTATCTTTTGTCGTTCCGCCAAATTTATTCCAATCGCTGTTCATCAACACTTTCATTGTATCACCATTTCCATAACAGAAGTGATAATTTTTATAAACCAGTCCTGACAAATTCAGGATTACAACAATCTTTTCATCCCCTGCCGCACGCTCAAAAATATACACGACGTCATTTTCTTTTCCGCATAATATCCAGGTAAATCCGTTCGGGTCATCGTCCCATGTTGAAAGCGCAGGCTCCCGGAGATACACTTTATTCAATGCTTTCATATACCGGTTAAACGAATCATGATTTGGATATTTTAACAAATCCCAGTCCTGTTCCCGTTTCTCATCCCATTCCCCGGAACTGTCCAATCTCATTTCCCATAAAATTCAGCTTCTTGCCCGGATGGGCATACATATAAGCATACAATGCCTTTGCCTGCGGGAATTTTTCTTCATACATACCCGCCATTTTCTGAATAATCGTTGCTTTTCCATGCACCACCTCATCATGCGAGAGCGGAAGCAGATATCGTTCGTTATAATTATACATCATGGAAAATGTCAGGTCATGATAATGCTCGCCGCGGACAAACGGCAGCGTCCGGAAGAAATTCAGCGTATCATTCATCCAACCCATGTCCCATTTATAGTCAAATCCAAGACCGCCATATTTCGTTTCCTTTGTCGTCCCCTTAAAATTCGTAGAATCTTCTGCACATAAAAGAATCGAAGGGTGCCTGTCTTTTAGTCCCTGATTCATATTTCTTATGAAGTCAACCGCCTTGTCATTGACGCCGCGTCGTTCATCGCCCATCCAGTATATAATCCGGCTAATCGCATCCATCCGCAGTCCCGTCAAAATGATATTCGGTCAGCCAGTAATTGGCAGCCGACTGCAGAAAGCTCCGAACCTCGCCCTTAGCATGTATAAAATTCATGCTGCCCCATTCGCTGTATCCAACGTCATTGTTAGGATACTCATACAAAACTGTTCCATCATATTTTGCAAGACCGTATCCATCCAATGCAAAATGAGCCGGAACAAAATCCAGCAGCACGCCAATGTTATTCTGATGCAGCACGTCTATCATCTCTTTCAACTCATCCATCGTTCCATATCGGGAAGTCGGACTGAAAAAACCGGTATTCTGATATCCCCACGACTGGTCCGATGGATGCTCGGACAATGGCATAAATTCTACATAATTGTATCCCTGCTCTTTCAGATATTCCGCAAGCATGACTCCAAGCTCCTTGTATGTATACCAGCTTTCCGACACCCGGTTGCTTTCTGCCAGTTCTTCCGGCGTAAGCTGCTTCCCTGTTTCATCATACACCGGCTTTGTCCGCCGCCATGAGCCTAAATGCACTTCATATATATTTAACGGACTGCCCTGACAGACGGAACGGTTCTTCATCCATCTGGCATCATGGAATTTATAATTATCCATGTCCCGGATAATGGATGCAAATGCAGGCCGAAGCTCCATTCCAAATCCATATGCATCGCAATGCTCCATACTGCTTCCATCCCGATGATAAATCTTATATTTATACATCATTCCCGGTCTTGCTTCCGGAATAAACACCTTAAAAAATCCGCCATCATAACAGCGGTTCATAACCGTCTCATTCCAATTGTTAAATTCGCCGATGATATTTACGCCTGCCGCATTTGGCGCATACGTTACAAATTCAACGCCTGTTATCACCGTTTTACGATTTCCGCTGCTTTCTTTTCTGACATGCGCGCCCAGTTCCTTATAGGCGTCAAAACATTTCCCTGAATAAAATTCATATAAATCCATTGCTTCCTCCTGTGTATTTTTTTATCATCCCGACTAACGTCTTGATTATGATTTTCGTCGTTCGTCTTATCATAGCTGAACGGTTCCGTCTTGATATGGTTTTTTTGCTTCTTTATTGACTATAGTAAAATTGTGGATTAAAATAGATATGATGATTATATTGAACTTTTTGTTTGTGAAACCATAGGCAATGATTGAAAATTGTCAATTATTTTACTTTTTATTTACTATAGTCAAAAAAAATCAGTAGGGAGAATCAAATGGATTTACGAACACAGAAAACAAAAAACAGCATTTTCAGTGCGTTTATAGAATTCAGAGCTTCCAACCCAGTTGAAAAAATAACGATTCGGGAATTAACCCAGCGGGCGAATATCAGCAAGCAGACATTTTATCTTCATTTTAAAGATATCTATGATTTATCGGATTATCTGGAAAATGACGCGATTTCCTCGCTGATTGCAGATATCCCCAATCCTGAGCTTTTTATCACAAATCCCGGCGACGCTGCAAGACACCTCTGTACTGCATTTATCACGCAGGGGGCATCTGTTTAACATCCTCTTTCCGGATGATGACAGAAGCTGCGGCGTCCTGACAAATAAACTGGAAACGCGGATTAAAGATTTAATTTTTGCCGCATACCCGGATTATAAAGATAACCTGCAGAAAAATATCACCATTTCCCTGCTGATTCAGGGCAGCGTACATACCTTTTTTGAAATATAAAGAAGAAAACACCGAACAGGTGATTGACCTTCTTGCCGAAACCGTCGGACGAATTGCCGATAAACCTTAGGCTATGATTAACCATGGTCTTTCGATTAAGCATGGTCTTCAATTAAGCATGGTCTTTACTTGCGTTTCATACTTTTTAACATGGCTTTCTCATCCGGCGTAATCCGAAACGATTCCTGCATTTTCTGAATGGCTTTGTTAAACGTGAAATCATCCAGACTGTTATCCTTCAGAAGCTGCATGGTCTGTTCCGGATATAAGACATAGGCTTCAGCAATCGCCCATGCTACGCCCATTTTCAGATAGTAGCCATCATTTTTCATTGTATTATACGCATACAAAACCTTATCGATATATGCATCATTCAGAAAATGATTCATCATCGTAATCGCAACAAAACGCAGCTCGAATTCCCGGTTTCTTTCCTCTGCTTTTTTCCCATTGACAATACTCCGGTCATCCATATAACGCATCAGGAATTCCCAGACTTCCTGCTGATATTTTTTTGCAATTTTAAATGTATTGGATGTACAATCACAAACCGACCAGTTGTCTATTTTTTGGAATAAACCGGTCCAGATACAGCAAAATATCCTCTATCTTTCCCTTTGCATATCCAAGCACGAGTCCCTGCAGCATCACTTCTTCAAATGTATCATCTCTTGCGCCATCGCGATATGCTTTCCAATTGACAGATGCAATCTCCTTCGCCATTTTCCGAAGTACCGGTATCCGCACACCAATGATGTTTCCGGCTCCCGGCGTCAGAGAAGCGCTGAACTTTCCATATTCTATATCTACATTTTTTGTACAGTTCATCCCGTACCAGGTCATGCACTGTATATTCATTTGTATTGCTCATTATTCTCGCTCCTGTCTGCGTATTCTGCCTTTTATCCAAACAGCTCTTGCTAAAACTTAAACACCTTTCCTATTTCCGGGGAATATGCTTCCAGATAATCCAGAATGCGGTCTGCATCCGTCATTACCTCATAAATATCGTTCGTCGCCTGATTGATAAATCCTTTTTCTTCACATTCCTGCATCATCCGAAGCAGCGGTGCAAAAAATTGATTCTGCTCATAGACGACAATCGCCTTTCCATGACGTCCAAGCTGTTTTAATGTCAGCACTTCAAAAAATTCCTCAAATGTTCCAATTCCGCCCGGAACCATAATAAATGCGTCGCTGCGGTCTTCCATAATATGTTTCCGCTCACGCATCGTATCCGTACTGATTAATTCCGTACATTTCTCATAAAGAACGCCATCGACCTGAAAAAAGGATGGTGCTACGCCAATAATCTGTCCATTTCCTGCACTTGCTCCTCTGGCGCAGGCTCCCATAAGTCCGGCTGCACCGGCGCCGAATATCAACGTATGGCCCCGTTCCGCAATTTTCTTTCCCAATTCAAATACCGCATCTATGTACATTTTGTCAATCGTATCACTAGACGCGCCAAACACACATATATTCATAACTTGTTCTCCGTTTTATCATCCTTCAGATTTCTTTTTCCATCTGTTTTATAGTATGCTATATGTGAACGCAAATATCAAATAAAATTTTTGTTTTCTTATAGAAGTCAAAAAATGTATCTGTTTGTGGCGTTTATTTGTTTAACTTATTCTATAATGTCCAACAATATCATTCCTTAATTCTAAAATATCTTCTTCATAATATTTTTTTTGAAATGGATTAGCGTGATGAATGACAAAAGGAACACCATTTTTTATTTCTTTTATCAGAGACTATCCCAATATGGTTTTTAAAAATCACTATATCTCCACCTTGCCAATTATCAATGTCATAAATGTCAGTTGTAAGAGAAATCGCATGATTTTCAAAATAGATTTTTAGATTTTTCACCCTTCTAAAATCTATATTTTTATCTATCGTTTTAATATTATATTCATCTTGATTATTATTAATATCATCATTAACTAATTGCATTAAATCATATCCTGCATCTTTTAAACCGAAAGCAACAACATCCGTACAAACACCATATCCATCGTCCGGGTAACCATTTGCATAATACTGACTTTTTATATTTTGGTTTCGTCGATATATACTTTCGTACATTATTCAAAATATCCGTTTGGTCATCAACACCGTCATTATCTTTATCAATGCTGCTCTTATAAGTTTTAATATCAAAATTATCATTGCTATACATTTTATGCGGTATATAATTGAATAAATATAAGAAATAAATTGTTAAAAAGACCAAAGTTAGCAAAGCGATACTTGTAACTAATTTTCTATTATTTTTCATGACAAACTCACTTTCAAAGGAACAAGTTGCAGTTACTTTAATATATTGCACAAATAAACGCCGCTACCATAAAATGTGTATGATAGGCGGCGTTTATCGTTTCTCCTCCTAAAGACGGTCTGCAACCGTTCCAAGGACTTCTATTTCCTTCGCTTTCGCTGTCATAATATATTTCTCAAACCGGTCAAGACAATTTACATCTCCGGTAATTGAAGTCTTTATCAGCAGATTTCTGGCAGTCAGCATATTATTTACAACTTCCATATATCCGTCCAGAATCTCATTGTCATATTCGATAATACCTTTTTCCATCAGATACTTTAACCGCTCATTCATAAGGACCTTATGGTCGTACAGCAAATGAAGCGCCCGGATATCAAAAATCAGGCTCATCGCCGGAAAGCTGTTTCACAATCTGCTTATATACTGCATCGTAAACCTCTACTCCAAATACGGTATCTGAGAACCGGTTTCTCATCATACGGAAATGATTTTTGAGTCTTTTTGCTTCCAGATACTCAACAAGCGTATCCTTAATATAGTTCACATCAAGTTCATAATACGTCTTACCTGTATTTTTCTGAATGACATAAAGACCACGTCTGCCCTTATAATCATCTTTAAACATATGGTCCTCGGATGCTGTTATGATATCATATCCCCGCTTAACGTCCTCAAACGATACCGTTGTATACGAATAATGCTCGCCAAATGTAAAGTCGCCGACATGGAATTCCTCTTTGTCCTTGTCGTAGCCAAAAATGAATAATTCATGCGGGAATTTATAATCCGCGCCGGAATCGCAAAGAATCTTTGCCTCATCAAATACGCCATATACATATCCGCCCAAATCAATGGTTTTAATAATGAAATTAATGATATCGCCGCAATAACTTTCTACCTGCTCTTTTGTCATCAGAGAAAATAACAGATACGGACATTCCTTTAACGAACTGCTGCCCGGCATCATATCTGCCAGAAGCATCTCATCCCCGGTAAAAATCTCCTCTATATTATAACATCCGAAGCTGAATATAATTGCTGAATATCCAGTTTTTCGCTTTTTCGTCATCCCCCAGAATTGAGAATAATGTTGCATGCCACTGCCATGATGTTATCATTGGATAACTGACTGGCAATATCTTTTTATTGCTCATGAAAATTACCTCCCTTTTGTTCCCTAATTTAATTTGGCTGCAACAGCGGCAACCACATCATTCATATCATAATACAGTCCTAAAGCCAGTTCTGAGTCATCAAACTCAACATTAAAATCTTTCTCCAATTCTACAATCAACTGAATGATTGATACAGAATTAACCCCATATTCCTGTGTAAGCGCAGCCGTCATATCTATCGAACTGATATCAATTTCCGACAGTACACAAGCTCCAGTCTGCAAAACCTTTGCTTCCACATCCTTTCTTTCCATTTATAACCTCCTGTCTGATATCCCGGAATAGAACACGTCCCGATCATGTCCCATATTCCTTTTGTCAATAATTACCAAATGATATTATTAATATTGTATATGTTTTATTGTCTTTTTTTTTCAATATCTTCTTGTCAATTAATCTAATTTTCCGAAAATAATTCTGCCGGATTCTATGCAAATATATAGAATCGCCAAATTCATTATCGTGACTCCCGTATCATCCGGCGCACAGATGCAACTGCTGTTTTTACTGCAAGGTCTGTATCATATGCAAGCGGATTGTCAAGCCCCCTGCTGCCTGCCGCTCCTGATTTCCGACGACCAGATAGCACGCTCCTACATTTACACCAAGATATGCTCCGGCAATAAACAGCGCCGCAGTTTCCATTTCAGACGCAAGGCAGCCCATTTTCTTCCATGCCTCCCATTTTGCGGTCAGTTCATATGATACCGGCTTTGTTTCCGGCTCATGTTGTCCATAGAACGAATCCTTGCTCTGAACAACCCCGGTATGAAAACGAACCCCTGTCTGTTCTGCCGCTTTTATTAATGCATGAACAACCGGATAACTCGCAACAGCAGGATACTCGATAGGTGCATATTCCCTTGACGTTCCCTCCATCCGGACAGCGCCGGTTGCAATCACAATATCGCCGCCGAGAATATCCATCTGCATGGCTCCGCAGGTGCCTATGCGCACAAATGTATCCGCGCCGCAATGGACCAGTTCTTCCAGTGCAATTGCTGCGGACGGACCGCCGATTCCGGTCGAGGTTACACTAACTTTCTCGCCCTCCAGATACCCGGTATATGTCACAAACTCCCGATTATCTGCGACCAGCCGCGCATCCTCAAGATATGCTGCAATTTTGGCGGAACGTTTCGGGTCCCCCGGCAGCAGGACATATTTTCCGACGTCGCCTTTTCCTGTTTTTATATGATATTCTTTTTTCCTTCTTCTTCCTGATAAATCATATTTTACGCTCCCTTCTCCTAAGCACGGAACTATCTCTGTTTTCCCGTTATTTGCCTGTCCAGACACTGTTTCTGTTTCCTGAAAAATTTCTGCTGATATACGGTTTTATACCCACATATTATAACGGAAAAAAATGGGAAAAACATAAATTTCTTATATTTTACACAAAAAATTCTCGCAATTTTGTAACCCTCGTACATCTTTCAACGTATATAAAAAATATCATAAATAAAAATATGATAATTTCATTCTTTCCTTAAACGAAAATTTCTACATGACTTTAAAAATTTAAGGAATTGATAATAAATCTAAATTTTAGTTTTTTTTTTTTTTATTTGACTTTATTGTCAAAATGGATTATAAGATTAGAAACAAATCAAGGAGGCGATTTTTATGGCTAAATCAACGGATATTAGAGTAAAACTGAACAATGTTGATGAAGTAAAACAGTTTGTAGAAGTCATGCGGGAATACAAAGGCGATGTTGATGTTTCTGCGGCAAATAAAAACTACATGGTGGACGGAAAATCAATTCTTGAGTTATTAGTCTCGGTCTTAACGATGAATTAACCGTTAAATTTTATGACGGTCTTTCTGATTCATACATGACAGTATTGAAACCGTTTTTATCTGCAGTTGCAGTCGCATAACGAACGATATACGGAAATATTCATAATACAATCATTTTTGGTGCCATTGATGGGATTCGTTCCTGTCAATGACACTTTTTCTTTTATATCTTTTCTATTCCCCTGAAACACTTATTGACGTTCGCACAAAACCATTCTAAAATATTTTAAGTCCATTGCGAAACACCGCCCCCGGTATGGGTTTCATGCAGGGACATTTTTAATGAATGTATACGGAGAAAACAAATGAATTTACTAACTATGAAAAACATTTCGAAATCATATACGGATAGGATTCTTTTTTCAGGATGCGGATTTTTCCATCAACAGCGGAGAAAAAATCGGAGTCATCGGCATAAACGGTACCGGCAAATCTACTTTGCTTAAAATGATAGCCGGACTTGATTCCTGTGATGCCGGGCTGATTGTAAAAGGGAAAAATGTAGTTGTAAACTATCTGCCGCAAAATCCTTCGTTCGATGATGAAGAAAGCATTTATGAACATGTAATTGCTGCAAACAGCACAGAAGAAAACAAATGGAGTATTGAAGGCGACGCGAAGGCGCTTCTGGACAAACTTGGATTTCATGATACAAGCATACCGGTTTCACAACTTTCCGGCGGTCAGAAAAAAGAAAGTTGCCCTGGCAGCTTCCCTGCTGGCAAACTGCGATATTCTTGTCTTAGACGAGCCAACAAACCATCTGGATAATGATATGAGCGAATACCTGGAAACATATCTGAACAACTATAAAGGCGCGCTTGTCATGGTTACGCACGACCGGTATTTCCTTGACCGCGTTACAAATCGGATTGCCGAAATCGACCATGGACACATTTACAGCTATGATACTAATTATGAAGGCTATCTTATGTTAAAAGCAGAGCGCGAAAATATTGCGTATGCAACACAGCGGAAGCACCAGAATATTCTGCGTAAGGAGCTTGCATGGATTCGGCGAGGTGCCAGAGCAAGAAGCACCCCCAAACAAAAAGGCGCATATCAAACGGTATGAAATGCTCGCCGCTGAAAAATTAATAGAAGAAGAACAAACGGTTTCATTAAGTTCCATTACCACCCGTCTTGGAAATAAGACGATTGAACTTCATGCGGTTTCTAAATCTTTTCCCGGACTTCCGCACCCATTAATAAAGGATTTTTCTTATAATTTCCTGCGGAATGACAGAATTGGAATTACCGGTCCAAATGGCTGCGGAAAATCTACGCTGCTTAAATTAATTACAGGACTTCTGGAACCGGACAGTGGAACCATTGAAATAGGAGAAACCGTAAATATCGGCTATTTTATTCGCAGGAAAATGAAATGCTGGATGAAGAAAAAAGGAGTATTGAATATGTCAAAGAAACCGCAGAATATATTCGAACGGTTGATGGATATATGTCCGCCTCCGCGCTTTGTGAGGAGTTCTTATTTGACTCTACGCTTCAGTATCAGAAAATCGGGAAATTATCCGGTGGAGAAAAAAAGAAGGCTATATCTGTTGAAAATTCTTGCTGCTTCTCCAAATGTACTGATTTTTAGATGAGCCGACAAATGATTTGGATATCCGTACGCTATGCATTTTAGAAGATTATCTGGATGATTTTCAGGGTATTTTAATCGTCGTATCTCATGACCGGTATTTTCTGGACCGCGTTGCGGACCGTTTGTTTGTTTACAATGGAGATGGAACCATTTCCCAGTTTGAAGGCAGTTACACAGACTATTACCTGAAATACGGAACATTTGCAAATTCTGTCAAATCCGGGAATATTCTTTCCATATCCGATGCTATTGCATCAAAAAGCACAAACAATGGCTCCGGAAAAAAAAGCGCCTGCAGACACCGCACAAAAAAAAATCCGTCAAAGGAAACAGCTCCAAAACGACCGAAAACAAAATTGTCTTACAAGGAGCAGCGCGAATACGACACGATTGAAACTGATATCATGGCATGCGAAGAACAGATTGACAATCTGGAAAAAAAGAAATTACCGCCGCCGCAACCGATTATTCCAGGCTGAATCAGCTGATGGCAGAAAAAAAGAAACTGCCGAACTTAAACTGGAACAACTGATGGAGCGGTACGTCTATCTGACCGACCTGTTGGAATCATTTCAGAAATAAAAAACAGTAAGGAAACAACCTACATCTGTTTCCTTACTATTTTATACTCATCATCCAGCTGAAAATACGGACAGCTCTCATAAGAATTTGTTATGAACCTTGCATAATCGTCTTCATCCATATTTACCATGCATTCTGAAAAATCATCTTCTTCATCATATACATAATGTGCGCATAAATCGCAACTGGAAGTACCCATCGCTAACCTCCTTTAAAATTTGTAAGATAGTTGTTATTGTAAATATTACACATTTCACGCTTTCTTTTCAAGTGCTATGTCCCCACCGTTATGAAAATATTGCTCACTGCTATAAAAAAATTGCCAGATATTTACGAAAATATCATTTTGTACATTACCAGAAATATCATTTTTACTGGTAATCATCCGCATACTGTGGTATTATAACATAGTATAAGTTTATAACTGTCGACATTTACATTTTAAAAAAGGATTTGAATCGGGGTGCATATATAATGAAGAAAAAGTACTGCTCTTTATGCTGACTGTCATACTTGCATTATCAAATATGACTGTATTTGCCACAGAGAATTCAGAGGAAGATACATCTGCCGGAAAGGAAACCGTATCTGTTACGATTGATACATCATTATTTTACTATAACAACTTTGACAACGACGCTTACCGGAATGTATACGACCAGTTGAAGGACGCCGCTTCCAATTTCCACAATTCAACTCAGAATGCGGAATACAGAGAGGACTCGAATGGACCTTATTACAAGGCGTTTACGATTAACGTCACAAGCAAAAACTGGGACGTTATTGGTGCTTCGGGCATGCAGACCATTGTCAATGCATTTCTTGCCGATAATCCAACCTACTTCTGGATGTCGCCATCTTTTAAGCATGCTACGAAATCCCTTGACGATTCCTCGGTATGTTATGAAGTACAGATTTTGTGCTATGATGATTATGCAAATGGAAGTTCCCGTCAGGTCATTAAAAATAATGTTGATATTACCATTTCCAACTACGTTAAAAACCTGGAAGAAAATTTGCCGGATTATCAGAAAGAATACCTGATTCACAACGCAATTATCGACAATACCTTTTTTTTGATACGGAAAGTGAAAACTCAAACTCCGGCTCTGCCTGGACATATAGCGTCGATGGCGTCTTTAATTCCAAATATAAAAAGGCAACATCCTTTGGATATGCAAAAAAAGCATTTAAGTCCGTTATGGATGAATTGAATATCCCATGTATCTATGTAGAAGGAAATGTCAAAGAGTCGGAAGATGCCGACAATAAAGATTCCTACAACTCCCATGCATGGAACATGGTTTATCTGGATGATGGCTGGTATGTTGTGGATTTGGCATATGACGACCCGGAAACAACATCCGGAAAAAATGTACTGATTTATGATTATTTCAATATCACAAGTGAAAAAGCAAATGATTTGGAGCCTGCATCCGACTGGCTTCCGGGTATTCCGGTCTGTACCGGCACCGCGCACAGCCTGAGCAGCATCCAGACGGTTTTGGAACAGGAAAATATCTGGCAGGATGATAATTACAATTTTATTGATAAGATTCTTGACAAGTACGGAATTTCTGTTGTCTTAATCAGTCTGGGATTAATCATTATTTTGTTTGTCGCATTATTCCGACATATACATAACAGACACAAACAGAGAAAAGTAGAAAAAAAAATCAAGAATACAAAAACCGCTGCAATTGACCAGTCTGAATTAGACAATGAATTAAGAAGACCGCCTTTATCCTAAAGGCGGTTTTTTCAATTTCCGATTATGAGCCATGATGTAAGAATTCCAAGCAGCCTTTCGTCCGGACGTCCGGTTTCGGTAAGAAATATCAAACCGATTCGCTCATGTGAGGCACGCGCTTCTTCATATATTTTCTTTACATTTGAAACCTTTTTCATCATAAGCCACAAACTTAAAACATTCCGACGGATGATTCTCCAGCTTTATGTATTTCTGCAAATCCCGGAATTTCGTTTTTGCCATCAATCTGACAATTCTGGTCGCCCAACAGAAACGGGAAAATACAGTTGTCACTAAAATCGCCAACAACTCTCCTGTCTTTTAAAACAGGAACATGCGAAATATTTCTGTCATTCATAATCTTGATAACCGGCATAACCGCATCATCTAAGGAACGCCAGACCAGACTGTTAAATGGAACTGCAACATCCATGCATCGTACAGGATTTTTTATTCTGTCCAAAACCGTATCCAAAAGCTCTATCATCTTTTTTTCCGGGTTGTACCGCAAATTCCTCATCCAGTCTCTGATTATGCTGCAAAAAGATTCCGAACTTCCCGACAGTAATTCAGTTCAAACCGAATATCCTTAAACTCACTTCTCTTTTTTCAAGCTTTGCAACCGCAGAGCCATCCGGCGGCAGTTTAAACTCCTGAATTGCCGCATTTTCAAGTTCCTTATACTTATCTAAAAAAAATCTCTGTATTATCCACCCTGTTTTCTCCTGTTCATTCCCGGATGCATCATCCATTTTATATATTGTAATATTTACTTTATTTGTTATATCATGTGCTTCGCACATTCTATGCATTCCACAAAATCATCGTCCTTGCAAGCAAGCGATTTTGTGTTCATTATAGTATAATCATTATTTATTATAGTACCACTCTTATTTATTATAATTAAAGTAATCCAGATTTCCGATTTCAACCCAAACGCCATCCTGAAGTACCGTCTGTATCAATTCTGCATCGTCCTCTGCTTTTTCACAGACACCGCTTTCAATCTTATATAATTCCGTATCATTTATAAGAACGTAGCTGTTTTCTTCCTCCTCATCCGGATAATACACCATTACCCCGGAATCCGATACCGCATATCCGTTTTTTCTTTATTGTATTCCCGTACTGCCAGCGCGGCATTTTTCATATCGCCTTTAAAATCATAGACAGTAATCGCAATCTCTTTTGAAGACGAATGATTGCTCCAGTCCGTCACGCGTAATGTACATTCCATATACCCGGTCTCGCTGCTGTCCGGAATCTTATCAATCGTCAGGCTTTCCGTCAAATCCGGCTGCGCATCCTGAACCGTATAGTAGTCAAGCAGGTTAATTTCTTCCCCAACGAAGAATCCAAGATTATCCGGTCCTACAATATCCGGGAAATCCATATCTACCACTTCAATCGTTACTTTTCTCTTTTTCTTCAATTTTCCGCATTTTATTGTATATTTTACTTTGTAAGAGCCTAATTCTTCCGGTTTAAAACTTTCGCTGTCAAATTCAAGAACCGCTTTGCTGTTCACCGGTTCAATATATTCATTAATGTTGAAATTCGTACCGAGAACATATTCGTCATTTATCTGCTCCACTTTCAGATATCGGCCTCCGCATAATACCGTTTATGATAAGTACCAGAATCAGTCCAATGATAACCGCTGTCAAAAGGATAAACTGGTTGAGCGTCATTCTGCCGCGCTTTTTTTCTGCGCCTTTTTTCCCTGCGGACGGACGCCTGTTTCTATTTGAGCCATCTCTGGTTGTTCGCTTTTTTTCTGTTCCCATTGCCGCACTACTTCCTTTCCGCTTGCCAACTGCTCTTCTTGTCAATAACCTCTTGTTTTTTAAGTCATGTACCAGCTTCACATAAAATTCCCGGACATCAAATCCCGGAATATTTTCTCTGTTTAAATCAATTACATCTCCATGTGAGATACCGCGTTTTCCCTCTACCGTCAGGTATTCAAAACTGTTTCCCCATGGAAATGAATTCTCTCCTACCAGTCCGTCGTTTGCGCCATCAAAATATTTCACCAGCCGATATGTATAATTCAACGGAAATCTGCCATTCCCTGCCACATTCTGCCTGGAACCAACGCTCTGATATAAAACATCCTTTGCATCATGCAGCTTATCATTTAAAGCCTTACACGCGGAAGCTGTCAGATTTTTTACTCCCAACAGAAAATCCGGTGAATCATCTCCCAGTTTCTTAAAGACTGCATTATATGCCCTTGCCACGCCGCGCTGCTCCTTTTCCGGAACAATATTTAACAGATAATCTGCAAATTCACAACCCCGGTGCGGTGTATTTATCGTTGTAAGGGACGCAACATACTTATCTGTACCAAGTTCCGATAACGCATAACGAACATCCAGGCCACCCTTAGAATGTGCAATAACATTTACCTTTTCGCAGCCGGTTTCAGCTACGATTTGACGAATCCTTGCATCCAGCTCCTGCGCGCATGCAGAAATGGATGCTGCGGACTGATGATTTCCATAAAAAATAGTCGCACCATTTGATTCCAACTCTTTTTGGAATCCTTCCCCAGTAGTTGAGGTATTTAAAATCCCGGAAAAATATACCATGAACCAATAGAATTGGGATATTTTGTTTTTTGCAAATCTGCTCGTTTCTCCGCTCCCGGTTCAATCGCGCTTTCTCATTTTTCAAAGGAAACCTCTGCCATCGTTAAACGAAGCAATTTCCCAAGCACAATCAGATTAACAATCGGTATCATACCGCATATGGCTCCAAGCACTCGCCATTTGATTCCAAGCTGCTCTGACGTCAGATATATCCGAATCATACCATTCCAGAACACAACTGCTTCGACAAGGATTGCTGTCAGTATATGAAATATCCATGTTCTTCCTTTCGTCGGTATATATGCAGCCGGAAGAACATTTCCGATACATAAGATTGTATATAGGATTGTAAATATAGTGGATATGCAGAATACAAATAACTGCATACAGCCATTTCTGCATTTCCCCAGTCTTGGCGTTTCCAGTTTTCCGCATAATACTGTAGGCGCAATACAAATCATGCCCGTAACAAACCATGAAATGATATAATACAGCACACTGTTATAAACTCTGCTGGGAGCAATACGGTACAGGCAGCCAGGAAGCACGCAAGGCTTCCAAATCCTGTAACAACCACAAACCTTCCTTTTCTCATATGTAACCTCCATTTAGCAGATAATTCTCCTAAACTTTCATTTCTTCACCCATACCAATTATACCAGAGCCTGTTCTGTCACGCTACAATTATTTCATTGCATTCTATACAAAAAAATGCGATAATTATTCTTAGTATTATCCTATTCACAGGAGGAAAAAAAGAAATGTCAATCAATAACATTGGAGCATTTACAAATAACCATCTCGATATGTGTATAAAAAACAATCATATTGATGATTCTTTATATGAAGCGTATGGCGTCAAGCGCAGTCTTCGTGATTTGAATGGTATTGGCATCAATGCCGGAATTACCAACATTTCACTTAGCAAGTCTTTCCGTACCGGGGAAAATGGAGAACGGATTCCATGCGCAGGCGAACTCTATTATCGTGGATATGAAATTCATGATTTAATCAAAAAGGATTTTTTCTGGATAACCGTTTTGGTTTTGAAGAATGTACCTACCTGCTTTTGTTCGGACAACTGCCAAATGAGCGCGAACTGCAGGATTTTAAACAAGTTTTAAATATCAGTTACGATTTGCCGCATCATTTCATTCAGGACGTAATTATGAAAAGTCCGACATCTGATATTATTGCAAATATGACAAAAAGTACGCTTGCCCTCGGTTCGTACGACCAGAAAATGGGAGATATTTCACTGGAGAATGTTTTACAGCAATGCATCCAGCTTATCAGCATGTTTCCTCGTCTTGCGGTTTACTCTTATCAGGGATACCGGCATTATGAACTTGGCAAAAGCTGTTATATTCATAAACCGTATCCGGAACTGTCATTTGCTGAAAATATTCTCAGCACCTTGCGTTCCAACCGGGAATACACCCAACTGGAAGCAAAAGTGCTGGATTTGGCTTTGGTTCTCCATATGGAACACGGCGGCGGCAGCAATTCCACCTTTTACAACAAGAGTTGTAACTTCTTCAGGTTCTGACACCTATGCGACAATGGCGGCGGCGCTCTGCTCGTTAAAAGGTCCTTTAAATGGCGGCGGCGACTATCAGGTTATGGGCATGATGAAAAATATCCGGGCAAATGTTTCTGACATTACGGATGAAGAAGAAGTCGGCGAGTACATTCGAAAAATTGTGAACAAAAGCGCTTATGATAAAACAGGCATTGTTTATGGAATGGGCCATCCTTTTTATTCGATTTCCGACCCAAGAGCATTGGAATTCAAAAAATATGTGAAGCTTTTAGCCACAGAAAAGGGTATGGATGAAGAATATGCGCTTTATGAAATGATTGAGCGCGTGGCTCCTAAAATTATTGCAGAAGAACGCAGGATTTATAAGGGCGTCTGCATTAACATTGATTATTACAGCGGTCTGCTGTATAAAATGCTGAATATTCCGGCAGAAATGTTTACCCCGCTGTTTGCGATTGCAAGAGTTGTCGGCTGGAGCGCGCATCGTATGGAAGAACTGGTAAATTCCTACAAGATTATCCGTCCTGCTTACACAAGTATTGCTGAAATAAAAGAATACGTTCCTATGAACGAACGATAAGACAAAATTTAAGGGACTGCTGCACGAAGTAATTTCATTCGCTCGTGCGGCAGTCCCTTAATTTTTTACCATTCCAGTACAATGGCTCCATACGTTAAGCCGGCGCCAAATGCTGACATGGCTACTTTATCGCCACGTTTCAAACCGCCATCCCGGACAAGGCTGTCCAACATGACCGGCACGCTCGCGGCGCTCATATTTCCGGTATAACCAAGCGTCATCGGAAACTTTTCAATCGGCGCTTTTAACCGTTTTGCAACGGATTCAATAATTCTTACATTTGCCTGATGCAGCACAAAATAATCAATATCTTCCGCTGTCATGTCTGCCTTTTTTCCAACGCTTCAATCAGGCACTTTGGGCATTGTCTGACTGCAAATTTGTAAACTTCCTGTCCATCCATATGAAGAAAATCATGCTCGATTTCTCCTCCGGCATATATATTATGCGTCCGTCTGCTCTCGCAGTTTAATACCATGCCTTTTTTGCCGATAGAACCCTGTACAACACTGATAATTCCTTTGTCAGATTCTTCCAGATATGCAGCGCCGGCGCCATCGCCAAAAAGCACGCACGTTGTTCTGTCGTTCCAGTCCAGAATCTTCGAAAGCGTCTCCGCGCCAATCACAAGTGCATTCTTGACAAATCCGGTTTCAATATACATTTTTGCAACATTTAATGCAAATACAAAACCGGAGCATGCTGCATTTACATCAAATGCAATTGCTTTATCTGCACCAAGGATTGCCTGTACCTGACACGCTGCACTCGGCGTATAATAATCCGGCGTTACGGTTGCAAGAACAATCAATTCCACATCTTCCGCGGCTTTTCCAGCCATTTCCAGCGCCTTTTTCGCCGCTTCCGCAGCCATTCCCGTTGTCGTCTCCTTCTACAGCAATTCTTCTATTTTTTTTTTTATTCCTGTACGACTGGATATCCATTCGTCTGAAGTGTCTACATATTCTGCAAGGTCATTATTTGAAACATTTTTTCCGGCAAAAAGCTTCCGGTTCCCATTATTCTGATAGCCATAAGTTATCCCCTTTGTTGTTTTTTCGCATGAACGCAAGCATATCGATGTTCCGCGTTCTCTTATTGCATGAACGCATCCTCGAAGCATCCTGCGTTCATGCTTTCGTTCATTATATCATACTTGTTTTATATTTCCTACTTTTTTGCTGTTTATTTTTTAGGTTTTATTGCTAGAAACTTTTTCAGGAGATTGTAAATGCAAAAGACCGCCATACGAATTGCTTCGTATAGCGGCCTTTCTCTGGCTTTGTATATAAAATTGCGTTTTAATATACAATCGTTTTGTTACCCGCAAAATTTGATTATCCTTCGATTGAAATATATTTGCTTTCTTCTACCTTTGGCTTATCTTCAATCACTTTGGTACACTGATTTTTAATACGCCATCTTCAAATTTTGCCTTAATATCCTCCTGCTTTACTTCCTTGCCTACATAGAAGCTACGACTGCAGGAACCGTAATATCTTTCCCGACGGACATATTTGCCTTTCTTGTCTTTCTCGTTGCTTTCATTCTTTGTTGAAGCATTAATGGTAAGATAACCATCCTTCAGTTCTGCTTTCACATCTTCTTTCTTAAAGCCCGGCATATCAACATCCAGTTCATAAGAATCTTCCGTTTCCTTCACATCTGTTTTCATCACGCTTGCAGGCTGTGTATAGCCGGAAGCTATCTTGTACGGACGTGCAAAATCATCAAAAAAAGTCATCAAATAAGTTTTCTCCAAAAAATACTAGGCATCATCATAAGTCATTCCTCCATTCAAAATATTAATAAACTAACTCTATCGCTGTGTCTTCCGATATTCTTATAAATATTCTTTCCAAATATTCTTCAAATATTTTTCCAAATATCGTTCCGGCACGGTTTTTTTTATGCTAACGAACTCCGGAGTTCTCTGCTGCTTTCTCTTTGCCAGCTCCTCTTTCGTTCTAAATATGTTATAGCACTTTTGATTAGCACTCGTCAATAGTGAGTGCTAATAATTTTTGTGAATTATTTGTGAACTCCTTATGTATATTGCCCTGCCCATTAATTTCAATTTACATATATACTTATAGTCTTATGTACGCTTTTTAGTTATAGTCCTATATTCACTTTTTAGTTTACAGTTTCATATACACTTTTTTTTAATTATAGTCCCATATACGCTTTTACTTCCACGAGAGATTCCAGTACAACTTCTGATAATTCTTTCATTTCATCCGTTACCGGCGCAAGGTCCGGCACCATAATTGGTCTTAATCCTGCCGCATTTGCGGACCGTATCCCATTATAAGAATCCTCTATCGCATATGCCCGCTTCGGGAAAATCCCAATCTGCTTACATGCCTCTAAATAAATATCCGGCTCCGGTTTTACTCTGCTTTACCATATCGCCAGCAATAATTTTATCAAAATACTGCAAAATTCCTGCATCGGAAAGCTCGCGTTCAACAACTGCTTTCCTTGTAGAGGATGCCAGCGCAATCTTCTTTCCGTTGTCTTTCAACGCCTTTAATATCTCAAAAACGCCTTGTTTTTTACAGGAAGTCTGCCATCCGACGCCTGTTTATGAAACAACTCCGACGCCTCTCTTTTATAAGCATCATACGGAAAATCTGCCCCATATATCCCTACCATAACCGCTTTTGTCGCATCCTGGTTTAACCCCAGACATTTTTCGACATGTGGTCTCTATGTCTGCTATACCGTATTTATCTGCTACAACCTGCCAGCAATCTATAACCAGCTTTTCAGAATCAAAAAATAACACCATCCATATCAAACACAACTGCGTCAAATTCTTTCATTTATTTATCACATCCTTTTATACATCATTTTAATGGTTTAACTACTATATCAATAAAAAAAAAAAACACACCTGTCTACTTAAAATTTTTTACAAAAACAGGAGAGTGCTGCTTTCACACAAACACTCTCCTAAAGAAAAGGAAAAAAAACTTATAAGAAAAAAATTCGTTCTTCAAACAAATATCAGATACTATTTTTTTGTAAAGCATCTTTCTTTTTACCGATTTTGGTCTTAAAGAAGTACCACATCGGACCTGTAATACAAATAGAAGAATATGCACCGATAACGACACCTGCCATTAACGTAAATGCAAATTCCTTAATCGCTGCAACACCAAGGAGATACAACACAAATATTGTAACAAATGTTGTCAGCGAAGTAAAGATATTTCTCGTAATGGTCTGATTTACACTGCGATTCACAATCTCTCTGTAATCTTTCTTTGTTCCTGCAAGGGAAATGTTCTCCCGGATACGGTCAAAAATTACAATCGTCGAGTTAATGGAATAACCAAAGATTGTCAGCATACATGCGATACATGTATTACCAACGGACAACCGCAGCAGAATGTATAATACAAATACCATTGCTACATCGTGGCAGAGCGCCAATACAGCACTGGCTCCAAACCGCACATCCTTGAAACGGATTACAATATAAATCAACATCAAGATAGCCGCAAGAATAACTGAAAAGATTGCATTCTTTGCCATTTCACCACTGGCAGAACCGCTGATGTTGTCAGACTGTGTTACAGTGGCGCCAAACGTATCGTTCAATGCGTCCGTAACAGCCGTAACCTGAGAATCTTCTCCCTGGCTTGTAAGCTCTGTCGTCTTAAACACGATTTCATTTGTTCCTGATACGGTCTGAACCGAAATATCAGCCTCGCTGATACCTGCTGCTTCTGCAATCACCGGAACAATTTCTTTCTCTGCCTCTGCCAGAGAATATTCTTTTATCAAATTCTGCTGTAATGGACGTACCACCTGCAAAATCAATACTCAGATTGAGCGCGCTTCCCTTTGTTTTGCTGAATACAGGCATAAAGCAGAAAACCCAACTACAATAATAAGAACAGAAACAATCACACAATATTTTCCGCCTTTGATAAAATCAGTTTTGCCAGGCTTCCTTTCTTTACCAAAGAATTTTGGATTGTTCATGCCCAATGTAACAACCGCATTCAAAACGGACTGTGATACAACAAGCGCTGTAAATACGGAAAGTACAATACCGATTGCAAGCGTAATTGCAAATCCCTTAATCGTACCCGTACCAAAAATGCCAAGCACAAGCAAGCGCTGCAATCAATGTCGTAACATTACCATCAATAACCGCTGATAATGCATTGTGGAAACCGGCTTTTACCGATTGTTTTACCGACGCGCCTGTCGCCAGTTCTTCCTTGATACGCGTAAATATAACGACGTTTGCATCTACCGCCATACCAATGGAAAGGATAATACCTGCCAAACCAGGAAGCGTCAATGTAACATTAAACAGATTCATAACAAGCAAAATCATAAATGTATACATCGTAAGCGCCAGAGATGCAATGACACACCAGGTATTCTATATACAAGAATCATTATGATAAACACGCAAATGATACCGATAATTCCGGCTTGAATTGTGCGTGAAACAGCTTCTGAACCAAGCGTTGCTCCTACAATATTGGAACGTACCTGTTTCAATGTCAGCGGGAGAGCGCCGATACGAATTGTTGTTGCCAGCTCGTCCGCTTCTTCATAAGAAGAAATGCTGTTGATAACCGCATTTCCATCTGTAATTGCTGTCTGAACCGTTGGCGCGCTTACAACTTCCCCATCGTAAACAATATATACGATATTTCCTACATTTGCAGAAGTAACGTCTGCAAATTTCTGCGCACCTTCTGTCGTAAATGACAACTGTACGACATTATCATCACCGGTTTCTGTAGACTCAATTGCTGCGTCAGCACCTTTAATATCATCACCGGTCAACGCTGGCGTATATTCCTCACCGTTAGCCCAGAGCTGATAATTTTTCCGGGTCCAGGAATTCCAGCTTACCTTCAATACTCAAATCTTCCAGAATCGCATCCGCATCCGTAACACCCGGAATCTCTGCGGTTATTTTTCCATTTCCTTCTGAATAAACATTATGCTCTGTTGTATGTGTATCGATACGTTTCTGCAGCTTATAAACCGTATCCTGTACATCGGAATCACTATAATCTTCTTCCTGAATTTCATACGTTACACTCAAGCCACCCTTTAAATCCAAACCCAGACTGATATACTCGGCTTTTCCTCTGTCACCTATGCCAAATAATGCAACATAGATGGAGCCTGCCAATACAACGAAAAACAGAATGAGTATAATTATGGCTTTTTTTTTCTTGCTTTTTTCATTTGGTTTACCTTTGTCCTCCTTATTGGTTTTTCTTCTTCATCGGCTAATGCGGCCTTAATCATGATAGCACATTCAATACGCTTTTTCTGAAGTTCACAGCCTATATCATATGCATCTAAAATATTACCATGGAATTTATATGAGTTTGCCGCACAGCCACCACTGGCAGTAAAACCTTGCAAAGCAGTCTTTACACTTTTCCTTTGCATATACATTGCAGAGCTTAAACTCATCAACAAGTTCCGGCTTTGTAATACCTTCATTTACATTGCCAATGCAAAAACCTTCTTCACCAACAAACTGATGGCATGGATAAAGGTCTCCCCCATGGCGTAACAGACAGATATTCTGTACCTGAACCACACCCCGACAGACGTTTGGCCACGCATGGTCCCCCTGTCAAATCTATCATAAAGTGGAAGAAATTAAATCCTCGTCCCTCTTTATGGCGCTTTATCATCTCTTTCGCGAGAATATCATATTGCTCCAGTAGAACCGGGATATCCTCCTCGCGGATTGCATATGGCTCGTCCGGCAGAGATACCACCGGCTCAAAGGATATCTGGTCAAACCCTGCGTCTGCCATATGTAACACATCATTTGAAAAATCCAGATTATTGTGTGTAAATGTGCCTCTTACATAATAACTTTTTCCGGCACGTTTCTTTGCAAATTCCTGGAACTTTGGAAGAAGCAAATCGTAGCTTCCTTTTCCATTTCTCGTCGGCCGCATGTAATCGTGTACTTCTTTTCTTCCATCAATCGAAAGTACGACATTTGCCATTTCTTTATTTGCAAATTCCATAACTTCATCGTTGAATAACACACCGTTTGTTGTAAGTGTAAACCGGAATTTCTTATTATGCTTTTCTTCCAGACTCCGTCCGTAACGGACAGTTTCTTTTACAACGTCCCAGTTCATCAGCGGCTCGCCGCCGAAGAAATCAACTTCCAGATTTACCCGGTTTCCGGAATTTGCGACCAGAAAATCCAGGGATTTTTTGCTATATCAAGCGGCATCAGTCCTCTGTCACCGTTATACTCTCCCTCACCCGCAAAACAATATCTGCAGGCAAGATTACAATCATGAGCAATATTGATACACAGGGCTTTTACCACTGTTTTTCTCTTTTTACAATCAATAACCTAATCTTTAAAAATAATCTTCCGTAAACAGTGTTCCGTTTTCTACCAGCTCCGAAACCTCCTCATAAGCTTCTGAAACTTCATCCTTATCATAGGGCGGCAACAATGCGATTACCTGTTCTTTTGTATGATTTTCGTAATTTGCAATAATATCATACACAAGGTCATCCACTACATGAACCGACCCGCTGCATACATCCAGTACGATATTATATCCATTACTTTTATACTGATGTACCATACAAATTCTCCAATCTCTTAAATTCGTTTCTTTCGATACCAACCGCTTTCTTTCGATGCTTTGGTACGCAACGAAAGAGGACTGTCTTGTTTTGACGGTCCCCTTTATGGTTGTCTGTCTACAATGATATCTTACTTGTTCTCTGCATTCTCACAGCTCTGGTTTCCAACTGTGCAGGATGTCTTACAAGCAGACTGACAGGATGTCTGGCATTCACCGCATCCGCCCTTTGCCATTGTATTCTTCATTGTCTTATTTGTGAGTGTCTTTATTCTTTTTCATAGGTACACTTCTCCTTTTTATGTCATATAGCGAAATTATAACACAACATGGCATAAAGTAAAAGTATTTTTTTTAACTGAGCATGCCGCCAAGCATACCGCCTGCCAGACACAGAATAATATTCGTCAGAGAAGCTGCCGCCGAAAAGTTTATTGTGCCATTCATAATAAAGGAAACGATGCCAATGATTAAAACATATGCCGCCCCAAGCGCCAGTCCCCAGATATACTTTTTTTCTCCTTTACCATCTTTCCGGCAAGAAAAACCACCTGTAAATGATGCCAGCACATGAATTATGATAATCAACAGATTGATTGTCGTTTCCCCGATGCCCAGCTTGTACATTGCAAACGCTGTTATCAGCAGTAAAATGGCTGTTATTATGTACGACGCCGCCAGTGCCTTAATCAGACTGAATACCTTTTGTCCTGTAACCATAAAAAATCCCTCCTGACACTACTATATGCCAGGAGGGACTTGAAATATGCCTTACTTCTGTTACGCATTTTCTGATTTGCTGACAGAAACATTTTCACTTTCGAATTCGGCAAATCAGAACAGATTTATGATTTCAAAGATATCCGTATAAATTTCATCTGCCAGCTTTTTCGTATTTTCATCCGGAGATATCAAATCAATTACCATAACCGTATATAATCCTGCCCGGCTTGACGCGGTTACCCCATTTATGGAATCCTCAACGCCAATGGTTTCTTCCGGCTGCGTTCCAAGCTTTTCGCATGCTTTCAGGTAGATATCCGGATACGGTTTTCCTTTTTCTATCTCATCTCCGCAGATAACTTCATCAAAATATGGCAACAGTCCGCTTCGAATCAGCTTATCTTCTGCCCTGTCTCTGTCTGTCGACGTCGCAACTGCCATTTTTATTCCCATATCTTTCAGCGTTCTTAATGTTTCTACAACGCCATGCTTGACTTCAATTCCATGTTCCCTGATTTCATTCTCAAACATTTCAATTGTTCGTTTCCGAAATGCAAGATAATCAAAATCTTCTCCCATTCTTTCTTTCAAAACATGGGCATTTGTTTTTTTTTGGTTCCTCCCGCCAGTCTGTCACAAATCTGCTCCATCTCCGCTTCCGGAATGCCAATTGACAAACCGTTTTTTTAACCAGCATTTTCTGTATATTTTTTCTTTGTATCAACCAGAACACCATCCATATCAAACGCTACTGCTTTAAACTTCATATATGACCTCTTTTTTTATTCTTCTATTCTCTTAATTTTGCTGTTTTTTCCGCTTCTTCAAGAGAATCAGCAAGATAACAGCCGCCAGTATAAGTACAATAACAATTATCAGAATAATGATAACCAGCGAAACTTTCTGTCTGAGATGGAACGAGAATACTTCCCCTGTTTCACTGTCATATGTAGAAGCAACATTGCCCGCTGTATCTGCCGCAGATACCTTAACCTCATACTTGCCATACTCCTCAACCGGGAACTCATAAGTATTGGTATCTTTATACAGAGCCGGGTCAATTGTATTTCCATTAATTACAATCTCTGTTATGATATCCTCCGGGTCTTCCAGACTAATTGACATCGTAAATGGGTTTCTTACCACACTCTTATCATCTACGCCGGTTATAATAATTCTTGGCGCGGTTCCATCGTATGTAAAATCAAATGTATCTGATGTAACGTGTCCGACCTCGTCTGTAACCGTAATCGTCATCGTATGGTATCCGTCTGTCATGTCTGAGAAATCTACAAAATCAATACCATCCAGTTTTACATCTGCGGTAAATACAGAAGTATCGTTTACCGTCCAGAGTGCATCATATCCTTTGTCTTTAATATCTGCAAAATCCTGTCCGTTTAACAGCAAATCACCGTTCTCTGTCCGTCTGCCTGCAAATCCGCTCATCTTCGAAGTACTTTCCACCGTTGGTGGCGTATTGTCTACAGTAAATACAGTGCTGTACTCTTTTGCCTTATTACCAAGCGCATCTTCTGCGGTAATATCTATCGTATAGACGCCATCTTCCTCAAACCGCTGGCTTCCGCGGCTAACCTCCGCATTGCTGGAGAAGTTCTGGAAATAACGGGATGATACGTCTTTTTCCATCTTTCTTTACAACAATCGTAACCTTATTTGTTGTGAAGAAGGTTTCCTTTACCGCAATATTCATATCAACATAGTCTTTTGATGCATCCGCATTTCCACCGACAATCTCATACTCGCCAACCGCTGCATTTTTTACTGTTGACTGCAGAAACTGTAAGTTCCGGTGCATTTTTATCGACCTTAAATGTCTTTGTTACTGTTGCCGCTGTATTGCCAACCATATCCCGCGCCGAGAAAGTGATTGTATATTCACCGTCTTCACTGAAAGAATAGGTCGCTGTATGCGGATTGCCGCCTGAAAAGTTACCGGTGTTCAGCGTTGCAACGGTTGAAGCGCCTGCCCCGTCTGTCTTCTTTGTAATTGTAGCAGTAATATCCGCACTTCCAAGAGAAGAACCATCATAGGAGAATGGGAACGTTTCGTTTACCGATAACGTTGCTGTACAATCCGTTGTCTGTGAATCTGCAACACCTGTAATTGACAGAACCGGAGCGGTCTTATCAATTCGGAATGTCACATTTTCAGCGATTTGTCTGTTTCCTGCCTTATCTTTCGCGGAAATCGAAATCTCATAATCGCCTTCCTCGGTAAATACATAAGAAGGACCGGCGGATGTATTCTTCCATTTGCTCTCCTTGTACTCCTTATCTTCAACGACTGTACCGGAAGCATTCTTCCGTATTACATGGGTGATATATTCTTTTTCCCTTGTAATTATCTGCAATCGCTACATTTAAAGTTACATTTCCATTATTCAGTTTATTGACTGTTGCAATACCAATCGTAGGTTTTGTTTTATCAATGATAAAATTAACCGAATCTTCTGATATATTTCCAAATGCATCCTCCGCGGTTATTTTCAGGTTATACTTGCCCTGTCCGCTTCGTTTCACATCAAATGTTCCCTCAGTTCCATTAAATGTCAGAACCTCATCCTCATCCTTGTTGACCGATTTGTTCTTGTCAGAAATCGTAATTGTATGCTTTTTCGCAAACTGTTCCTTGACATTTATCTTAAACTTCACGCTCTTATTATAGTAACCATCATTTTCATCCGGATATGGTGTCACTGTAATTTCGGGTGAAGTGGCATCGACTTTAAACTTCGAGGAATCCGTATCATATACGACCTTATTTCCGGCTTTATCCGTACCGGAAACCGTAAAGTAATAGGAACATGCTTTGCCATTTACTTCTTCGCAATCAGTCATCGCCGCCAGTTCCGTATCAGACGCCTGTTTTACAGTTACTTTTTTATCTTTATATTCTGTGTCATTATAGTATTGATAATGCTTTATTACCGTAAAATCATTCTTATCAAGCGCTTCATCATCGGTAATCGAAATCGTGACTGTTGTCCCGGTTGATAAACCATCCTCCGGCACACCGTCAATCTCAGCCTCCGGACGCTCTTTATCAATTGTAAACTGAATATCGGTTATCGCATTTTCATTGCCTGACGCATCAACAGCAACAAGCGTCCAGTCATAGTTACCTGCCTTGCTGGCTGATATGTCAAATGTCTTCTTGTATGCGCTTCCAAGTTCTACTGTCTTAATCGCTTTCTTTTTTCATACGATGAAATTCCGGTTGCGGAATAGTAATCGTCAGAATCCAGCAGATAGACAACCGTACCTAATGCAAACTGGTCCTCGACATCAACTGTAAATGTTACTTTGTCATTATAATAGTAGTCAGCTTCCTGTACTGTAATATCAGGATTCATCGTAAGGTCCGGGTTCATCTCATCAAAGTAGAACGTGCTGCTTGTTTTGCTCGATACATTTCCGGAATCATCCTTCGTTGAAACCACAAAATAATACTTCATTGGCTTATCACCAACAACTTCACAGGAAGTTACAGTCGCCTTTGTCGTCTTGCTGTTGCTGTTTGCAGAAGAAGCAATCGTTTTCTGACCTTTTTGTACCATCATAAGTTTCATAATATTCAGTAATCGTAACATTTCCCGCATGAATTCCATAATCATCGGATACCGTTATCGTAATCGGATGATTTCCGTCATTTCGATAAATACCGCTCTGTGGAATACCGGAAAAACTGATATCTGCACCTTTCTTATCAATTACAAAACTGCATTTTGCCGCCTTTTCATTGCCGACTTCATCTATCGCATAAACCGTAACTTCATACACGCCTGCCTGCGTATAGTTAAATGTCGCTGAAGACTGGTCCGGTGATGCATCGACTTTCTTTGTCTGTGCTGCAAGCGCCTTTCCATTACATACAGCTTCCGCACGATAGGATGTAATATAAAAATTATCCGTCGCCTTTGCCGATACTGTTACGCCGGATTGATTCCAGTATGTCTGCAGCTTCAGGCTTCCGTCAGTCGTCATATTGTCAATGCCAACTACCGGCTTTTCCGTATCAATTGCAAATTTATATGCAATTGATGCGCCGGATTCCGTCTGATATTCCGACTTAGTTGTCGGATTTCCGGCTTTATCATCAATATAGAAGCGTATCGTATAAATCTTGTTTGCTATAAGCCCCTTTGTTAAAGTAAATACATGCTCCAGATTCTTAGCTTCATCAGCAACCGTTCCGCTGACTATGACATTTCCTTCACTGTCTGATATCTTGTAGCTGTTCAGTGCAAACGCATCTTCCGCTTCAATTTTAATCGTTGGATAGGAAGCATAGTAGTATACTCCGTCAATCTGCGCCTGCGCATTTGTAAATTCCATCGTTGTAACAGATGGCGCTGTCTTGTCATACGCAAGCTGGAAACTCTTCACTGCTGTATTTGTATCATTTTCTATATAATGATGTTTTGTTTCAAATTTAAAGGTGTAAATTCCTTCGTCCTCTGTTCCCTGCAAAACATAGGTAAGCGTAACGGTTTTATTTACTCCGGTTCCATTTCCCGGCGTTACAACTACGTCATCCGGGATAACGGATGTTGCGGTGGCATTCGCTTCTTTTTCTGTAACCGTACTTGTGATAGTGATATCCTTCGCATCCAAATCTAATCCGGTTACCTGATATTTAACCACTACCTTATCGCCGCCTGTATAAACCAGGTCTTTGCTTTCCGCATCGACTGTCTGACCGTCTGAAGTAACAGAAAGCGTATCCGTCAGAATATCATTATTTATCTGAACCGTAAATGTTTTTACGCTCTCATTTCCGGCATTATCTTTTGCAACTATTTTAACCTTATAAACGCCGGCAGTTGTTAATTCAATTTCATTATTACTGATATCTACTTCTGCATCGTTGACATAAGCTGTTGTTAAATATACACCGCTCAACGCATCTTCCACAGAAACAGACAACGTTTCTCCTTCTGTATCTGCTACAGCATATACCTCATTATCCTTGACTTCCGCTGCCTTTGCTGCACTCTGAACGGAAATTACCGGTCCCGTCTTATCCAGATTTGAACGAAACGCTCTTTTGTTCCAATCTCACCCAGGCGGTTTGTCGCAGACCAAGTTATCGTATGCTTTCCATCGGATAATTCTGCATCCTCTATGTCTGTATAAGCATATGTATATGTATTTTCTGCATTTGAAATATTGGTTTCTGTTAAAAGTGTGGTACTGCCATCTTTTTACACTTACCGCATCAATTGGAGAATAGTTCTCTGACGCTGTCACATTTTCCAAATCAACTTTGTTGAACCATACTGCATCATTATATGTATATCCGCTCAAGTCACTGTATGCGCCAATTTTATCCGCTCCCTGATACACGTCAAATATGCCTACAGCTATATCCGGCGCGTCATTGTCAATAAAGACAAGCGAACCATCTTCATCAAACATATACGTTCTTAAATCATCCGGATAAGCGGCATCTGCAACACGGAAAATAACCTTGTAATCTGCCTGCACGCTGGAAGCTTTTGGAATCGTAACTGTCTGATGATAATTTTTTTTTCATTCACAGCATCTTCCGTCATTTCCACTGTATTCCAACTGCCTGCAGTCATTCCGTTCACAAAACAATACTGTAATTTTAATGGTACTGAAATATTACCGGCAATTATCTCTTTTGCAGTAACCGTAACATCAATCGCATCTGCCTGCTTGTTATAAAACTCTGCCATTGTTCCGATGCCCGGCTCTTTCAATACAGAACCATTCTTTGTATCAACGGATATATCTTCAATTTTAATTGTTGTTGGATATTTCAACGATTTCGTGTCCGACGCAGCTTTTCCGCCCCGGTTATAAACCGTAAATGTGTAGGTTCCTGCCTCTGCGGAAGTTACAGAATACGCTCCTGTTTCATCTGCAGTAACTTCGATTTCATCTCCACCGTCTACGGAATATGTAACCAATGTAATATCTGCAGGGTCCTCCGGCGTCTGTTTTTTGTATAACTGCTGTCTGTTCCTCTGTCACATCCAACCGGAACTCTACTGACGTATCCGGTTTTTCGCATAATAGTACGTCCCCTTGTCAATCAGAGCATCACCGGTTGTAACGCTGGCTGTAATGGTCGGCGTCGGCACTTCCGGAACATCCGCATCTCCAGCGCCAAATACCTTAATTACGCCTGCAAATTCATAGGCATCTTCTTCTGCTGCCGCCTTATAAACTGCAAATCGGTATACATCTTCTTCTGACTCCACCTTGATTTTTTTTAACCTTTGATGCCTTCTTTGGCGCTTCCTTTTCTGCTGCATCACAGGAAGTCGCAACCGTCTGGTCTTTCTCCTCTGCATCCAGTGTTTCCATCAGATAGTCGCCTTTAAATGTTACAGCCGATTCGAGCGGAACAGCAACCTCTGTTTCCTTTACGCTGTCAACATCAACTTCACCATCTTTTTGTTTCCTTATATTTGACGGCCTTGGAAACATAGTCTTCCAAATCAATCACTTCTTTGGTAAACTCGTCCTTTGCTGTCGTTCCGAATCTGTTATCAATTGTCGCCAATGACAACAACATAACAGCCGACATGACCAACGCTATGATACGATGTAAATATTGATTTCTTTTCATATCGGTCCTCCCTCCTTAAATTGATTCGTCTGTATGTACAACAACCACATCAACCAGCATCTTAAAGCCTGCCGCTTCTCTGTCGCTCTTTTTTCAGCCATCGCCGGTTCCGAACCCTTTTCCTCTTTGAGTACATCCGTTGCATCTTCATCCATTGTCGTTAAAATGTCTGTCGAATCTTCATCATTTGCACTCAGAATGTCCGTAGAATCTTCATCATATGTGCTTAAAATGTCTGTCGATTCTTCATTATATGTGCTTAGAATATCTGTCGATTCTTCATCATTTGTACTTAGAACGTCTGTCGATTCTTCATCACCCATACTTAAAATGTCAGTGGATTCCTCATCGCCTGTACTCAGGACATCCGTCGAATCTTCACCATCATTCTCGGTCATCAGGATATCTGTTTCTCTTTCATAATAATCTTCCTCAAACGCTTAAAACATCCGTTTCTCTCTCAAAATCATCGATATCATTTAAGACGTCGGTTTCTCTGTCATAATCTGCGTCTTCCTGTAATTTTCCACTGCCCGCTTTGTTCAGCTCGCTAACAGCTTTTTATACCGCTCATTGCTTTTTTTTCGATAGCTCGCCTGATTCAGACGTTTTTCGTTTTATATCACGAACTTCAATCTTTCCGGAGCTATCTTTGGCCTTAATCGCATCCTGCTTCGATGCGCCGCTTCCCTGAACGCTTTCATATCCCTTTTCCCGGATTTCTTTAATCTGCTTTCTGGCAGTGCTTCCTGACAAATCACCGATTACTTTTGGAATGTCAAGTTTTACAAACAACACAACTGCAACAATGGCAAAGATGATTGCAAGCGCTATGCCGCCGAATAACATCACATTACATATTGTCTCATTCATCGCTATCACCCCTCACTGTCGTTTCCTGCTGTTTCGCCATTTATAATACCGGCAATTGCAGAATTTCACAATTAACGCATTCCACTCATTATTACCACGTCCTGCGAGTATGCTGACCTTCCTGCCAGCATTATAAACGGTCTGCACCTTTGACATGCCTTCCTGCTTCCACTGTTTTGGATTCGAACCGTACTCCTCGGAATATCTGGTATACAAATAGTTCAAATGACTGACATAAATATCTGCCGCAATATCTTCGGTTCCCATACTGGATTCCGCAGATTCATAAACCGATTCCGCAGATTCATAGTAATCCTTATTTTCACTTGCATTTGCAAGCTCCACATATGTTTCTGCTTCTTCTTTCATATATTTAACATATGATTTCTTTGTATTCTCGGATATCGTTTCATCCGTTATATCAATACTTGCAAGATACCGGTTCAATGCATCAACCGCATTCAAATAACAGGTTTCTTTTTCTCCGGCTTCCTCTGTGCTGCCAGCCTGATATGAATAAACGGAATATAATATCCTTGCATACTGTCCTGTATAGTATTTTTACATTTCTATCTTCCGGCAATGCATTTGCTAACGCCGTACTGTTTTCATCCAGTTTTTCATTTGCTTCTTTTAACAAATCAATCGTCCGCTGAGCCAAATCGGCTTCGCTTTCCAGATTATCAACATAAATAGAGGCAATGTTCAAATAATTTACATATTTACTTGGATTCGTGTCCTCAAGGTTCGTGCTGTTATATTCTTCAAAACTAAACAAATTCTCTTTGCTGTTTGCAAAGCCGGAATTCTTTTTAATTTTATTTTCACAGATTGCCGAGTAATACGAAGCCTGCGCTGCCTCATCCGGGAAATTGCCGCTGTCGTCTACTTGATTAAAATACTGCATTGCTGCTTTGTAGTCCTGAATTTCGTTGTAATAAATAATCGCAACTTCATAAACAACATCATCCTGTACTTTATCCATGTACTTTGTTACATACCGAACGCCAAGCTTTGCTCCGCTGTCGATATTTTCTGTTGTATTTTCACTGCTCTGACTGGCGTCATAATAATATGCATATGTATCCAGGAGTCCCAGATAAGCATCCGAAGACGTTTCATCAAGGGCAATCGCTTCTTTATATGTTTTTATCGCACCGTTTACATCATTATCCTGAAGCGCTTCTTCTGCCTCCAGTATTTTATTGCTGTAATTCTGTTCTTTTATTCTCTCTTTCTTTTTGCCCAGCCAGTGACAGCGCATACAATTGATAAAACAGAAAGACCGGCAACCGTACAAAATGAAATCAGCTTTTTCTTTGCTTTCGCTCTGTATTCATTATCCAACTCATTATAGTGGTCCAACGCATACAAAAGTTCCGAGCAGGACTGGTATCTGTCCTGCGGATTCGGCTGACAGCATTTTATAATAATCTGCTCCAGACCAGAAGAAAGCATCGGGTTCCACTGTCTGATTGGTTTAATCTCATATGGCGGTTCACATGGATTCTTACCTGTCACCAAATGATACAAGGTCGCGCCCAGATTATAAATATCCGTTCTGGGCGTCTGTATTGTAAATACCACGTCCCTGCGCATCACCAAACTGCTCCGGTGCTGCGTATCCTCTGGTGCCAAGCGCGGTCGTATCGGCATTATTTTCTATGATATATTCCTTTGCTGTACCAAAGTCAATCAGCTTTACAGAGCCATCCGGCTTCAACATGACGTTCGATGGCTTCATATCTCTGTATATAATCGGAGGATTCATCGAATGCAGATAGTCAAGCGCACTGGCAAGCGCACGTCCCCACTCAATAACATCGGACTGCTTCTGCGCGCCCTCTGCTTTTAAGACTTCATTTAAAGGCTTACCTTCAACAAAATCCATGATAACGTAAATAGTTCCATTTTCATTTATAATATCAACAATTCGAGGCAATACCGGATGGTCTACATTTTTTAAGGATGTTTGCCTCCCGCTCAAGACCTTTTAGCAACGTCTCAACACTCTTGGAACCATCATTCTTTATCTCTTTTACTGCCCACTGTTTATTCAGACGATTAATCCATCGCCAGATAAACAATTGACATTCCACCCTGTCCAACTTTTTTCAGTATTTCATATTTTCCATCTAATACTGTACCCAATTCTGTCATCTTTTCTCCCCACTACTCCGTCTTTATTAACAATACCGTAATATTATCGGTTTCCTTTCTGTATTTCACCAGCTCCGTCAGGAACGCGCATCCTTCCCGCATTGCGTCCTCATCTGTGGCTGCTGCAGGTCCGATTCTATCCATAATCTCCTCACCTGTTATCTTATGTCTGAAACCGTCTGAACATAACATATAGCATGTGTCCTGTGCAATATAACCTCTTATAAAATCCGGTTCCACAACCGGCGATGCGCCAATACATTGCAGAAGAATGCTTCTTCTGCTGTCCGTCTCCCGCCTGTTCCGGTGTCAGTCTGCCCGCTGCAATCTCTCTTGCCACAAGTGTCTGGTCCTTTGTCAACTGCGTAAGCGTATCTGACAATTCATACACACGGCTGTCGCCTACATTGAATAATATAATATTTATCTTCATACATCAGAATTGCAGACAACGTAGTTCCAATCATGATGCCATGTTCTTCTCCATACGCTTTCAGCTTTTCATTTTCATTTACAGCTATGCTGTCCCATTGTTCTTTCAGAACAGCAGCATTAAAGGTTCCTTCCAGAACGAGTCTGGAAAAATCACGTTCAAACCAGTCGCAATACGCGCAAAATAACTTCTCTGCTTGCTACTTCTCCCTTTGCAAGTCCTCCCATACCGTCGCATATAATCGCAAATACCGCCTGCCCATTTGGCGTATCTGCAATCTTAATTGCAAGGGAATCCTGATTATTTTTTTTCTTTATACCTACATCTGTATAATACGCTGCTTTATACTTCATACTCTTCTCCCGATTTTTGTCGCTGTTCCCGTATCTCTGTTATTTTACGAAATAGATGAAACTCTCATCCCCCAAAGATACCTTTGCGTTATTTGTCAAAAATACATTTTCCTGTCCGGCAATATTCTTGCCATTTACAAATGTACCATTTGTCGACTGATTATCCCGGATATAGCTGACGCCATTTTTTTCTTTCAATGATACAATGAATTCTGCTGACGTCTGAATTATTATCTACTGTATAATCCGCTTTTGTCGCTGACCTTCCGATTGTAAATTCCGGTTTATTTATGTATATTTTTTCGTTCGTTGAAACTCGTAACAAATATGGTACCGGTGCCTGTGGTTTTTCCGGCGAAACTGGTGCTGCAGGTGCCTCCGGTTTTTCCGGTGAAACTGGCGCTGCAGGTGTCTCCGGCTTTTCCTGCGTCACTGGTGGTACTGGCTGTCCCTGTGGCGGCATTGGTCTGCCCTGTATCGGTTTGCCATCCGGTCCCATCTGTGGTGGCATTGGTCTGCCTTGCATTGGTTGTCCGTTCGGTCCCATCTGCGGCGGCATTGGTCTGCCCTGTATCGGTTTGCCATCCGGTCCCATCTGCGGCGGCCTTGGTCTGCCCTTGCATTGGTTGTCCGTTCGGTCCCATCTGCGGCGGCACTGGTCTGCCCTGCATTGGCTGTCCGTTTGGTCCCATCTGCGGCGGCATCGGTCTGCCCTGCATTGGCTGTCCGTTCGGTCCCATCTGCGGCGGCACTGGTCTGCCCTGCATTGGCTGTCCGTTCAGTCCCATCTGCGGCGGCACTGGTCTGCCCTGCACTGGCTGTCCGTTCGGTCCCATCTGCGGCGGCACTGGTCTGCCTTGCAGTGGTTGTCCGTTCGGTCCCATCTGCGGCGGCATTGGTCTGCCCTGCATTGGCTGTCCGTTTGGTCCCATCTGCGGCGGCACTGGTCTGCCCTGCATTGGCTGCCCGTTCGGTCCCATCTGCGGCGGCATCGGCTGTCCCTGCGGCGGCATTGGTCTGCCCTGCATTGGCTGTCCGTTTGGTCCCATCTGCGGCGGCACTGGTCTGCCCTGCATTGGTTGTCCGTTTGGTCCCATCTGCGGCGGCACTGGTCTGCCCCCTGCACTGGCTGTCCGTTCGGTCCCATCTGCGGCGGCATCGGCTGTCCCTGTGGCGGCATCATTTTTGCATTATTCTGCATAACGCCGACGCGGCTGACTTTTCCGCTTGCTGCTTTCTCTGTCTTTTCCGCCTTTTTTCTTCTCATCTTCTATATGGATGCCCATTTCAAGAAGCATATTCTCCACATATTTTTTCATATCGCTTACCGAAAAAGTTCCTCTTTTGTTGGCAAATGTAATCAGCTTTGCAACGTAATTGTCTTTGTCCATCTCAAAATAGGTGGCATTGCAAATGATATCCTTCACAAAATTGCGGACTTCATTCAAATCCGTTGTCTCTCTGTCTACTGCAGCAACAATAAAAGAAACATCTAACGTCTCCGGATTCACAAACAAATACTGAATATCTTTTGCCACATAGCTTAAAGAAATCATATTCATTCCAAATGTTTCCAATGCGTCTAACACATTGTACAGTAACGTGAGCATTTGTTTCTTGTTTATTTCTTTCTTCATAAACTCTGTCATTTGTGTTCGGCTGCCATTCGTATATACGAATTCCCGCTGACCGTCATTTTCTTCCAGCCTGCACGGAATAATCTGCGGAAATCTGCCCGACATCCCCATATCTACTTTTGTATCGATAATATCTGCTGTATCCAGAAGATATTTGCATGTATATTGTTCCCCGGTCCTTGTAAGTGTTATCTTGTTTTTCTTCATACCTGTTTCTCCATTCGTATTTGGCTTATCAAATCTATATTCATCATGTATACACCAAAAAGCAGGTATTGCTACCTGCTCATGTTCACCCTGCAAAAGGGCGATTCTGGTTTTAACTTAATTTAAAGATAAAATCTTCTCCGCCGATGGTAATTGTCGCGTCATTTTTCAGCTTCACTTCCTGGCTTTCTTCCAGTTTTTCACCATCTACATATGTTGCATTTGTCGCCTTATTATCTTTCAGATAACATCCGTCTTCTCTCTGATAAATAATTGCATGAATTCTGCTGATAGCGCCATTTCCGTCAATTCTGAAATCAACACCCCTGTTTGCTTTACCCAGCTTAAATACCGCTTTATTTACCATCACGCGTTCCCCGGTATTTACCCGAATAATATAAGGCATCGCTTTCGGCGCACCCGGTGCAGGTTTTTTCTCCTCCTCCGGCTCCGTATCCTTAACGACATTCATGCCGCCTGTCATGTTCGACAGTCGTTCCTGTCGCACCTTCCGGCTCTTCCTCTTTCTCCGCAGGAGCAACCGGAGTCAATAACGTTTCCGGCTCTTTTGCATCCGCCTCACCAACATCTCCAGCGCCTATAATCTGCTCGGTCGGATTATCCACAACTTCTTCATCTTCCGTATCCGATGCTGCTTTCTGAATAATCTTCGCTCTGTTGATTCTGATATTCTTGACTACCGGAGGTTCTTCTATCAGATTATCCAAATCCTCGGTATCAATCAGGATTGGCTTTTTCTTCCTTCTTTGCTTTCTGCCGCAATCTCTGTTACGCCATCTGCAGTATGTGCAATCTCTGTTATATCAAACTCATGTGTATCTTCACCCTGTCCGACGGACAACATTTCTGTCATACCTTCGGAATCTTCCGGCTTCTGCTGTTCTTCGGTGCCTTCAATTTTAATTTCTGCGGCAGCTTTGATTTCCTCCGCCGGTTCCATATCCTCGGACGTTTCAGAAGCATCCTCAGTCTCTGTGTCCTCGTCAATCGTCAGTTCTTCCATATTGCCTTCATCAAACACATCCATGTTTACAGAGCTGACAACATCATCCGTTTCTGTATCCAAATCCAAATCTTTAAAGATATTATTTTCTTCCACTGGTTCTTCGTCATACATCTGAAGACCATCATCTTCATCATCAAACGATACCTCGTTAAATTCCGGCAGGTCGTCCAAAGACGTATCCGCCTGCGGAATCTCAGCCGACTGGGAAACCTCAATACCGGAATCGCCGACATCCATAAATTTCTTCTTCTACCTGCATACCTGCAGCTTCCATCATTTCTGTCAATTGTCCGGCAAATCCACGAATCGTAAATTTCTCCGCATTCAGTAAATTTATAATTTTTGCAACGTAATTACAATCTTCATCTTCTGCATATTTTGCGCTCAGAACCAAATCTTTGACAAACGCTTTAAACTCAGCATTCATACTTGCATCAGACTCAACCGGAATGCATATCATCTTTACATCATATGTTACAGGGTTTACATAAGTAAAGTCCTTGTTCAGAATCACATAAGAAACTGGAATCCCCAAATCCCGCATATTCACAATTCCAGCTGCTGTCCCTCTGATTATACCCAGCATCATCTCCGCATGTACAGTACCTGAAAGAAGCGCCCCAACTGTTGTTCTGTCCGTTATATTGTATGTAAGATAGTCATTCTCATCATCTTCTTCATAAATGATATCAATGAGTTCTGAAATTTTATTGTCATCAAGGTAATCAAGCAGTTCTTCTTCATCAAAGTCTGTTTCGTCGTCTAAAACATACGATAAGTACTTTTCAGAACCGATATTTCTTACTTTGAAATTCACTTTTCTCATCAAATAATCCTCCTATCACACGTTTCGCTGTGCATATAAGGTAACAAATTATCCCATTGTGCATGCATACGCTATAATTATATATAATTTTAACATATATCGCAAGCCTTTTTTAAAAAGAAAACAGCAATCTGCCCAATACCTTACTGCGTATTTATATGTTCATCATACGTTGCCGAAAAGATATGGCTTCCATCTCCGGCATCGCTTGTATGATAATACAGATAATCATTCTCATCCGGATACAATACCGCTTCAATTGATGCCTGTCCCGGATTACAAATCGGACCAACCGGAAGACCGACATTTTTTTGTAAGTATTATATGGTGATTCAATCTCCAAATCATCATACAACACCTCTGAAACATCATACATACCATCCGTCAGCGGATAAAGAACCGTCGGACACATCTGAAGCATCATATCAATATCCAATCGATTATAAATAACGCCTGCAATTATTGGTCTTTCACTGTCAATTTTTGCCTCCCGCTCTACAATTGACGCCATAATCAGGATTTCATAATCAGAATATCCAAGTTCAGCGGCAGCCGCACTGTATTCGGATGTATAAACGCTTTGAAATTTTTCGAGCATTGTATCAATCAGACTTGCTGCTGTTGTATCTTCATAAATATCATAGGTCGCCGGGAACAGATATCCCTGAAGTTCATATTTCGCTCCGGTTGTATCTCTGTCGCCGGTTGAAAATGGCGCCTGATGATTTCCGCTTTCTATTTCATTTAAAAATTCTTCCCTGCTGCAAATTCCCTGTTCCTCACATTTTGCAGCAATCTGTTCAATACTGTAGCCTTCCGGAATCGTCAGGGTATCGACAACTTCCTTTACCGGTTCTACATAACAGAGTGTTTCAATCATTTCCATCGTATTCATACCCGTATTTAAGGTAAACGTACCCGGCTGGATTCGTCCTCTGTACTCAGATTCCTTGATACGCAGAACAAATGCATATTCATACTGAATCAATCCTGCGTCATGCAGAATAGCTGCAACTTTCTTCGAGGATGCGCCCTCCGGAACTTCAATTGTAACATCTTCCCCCGATGCTGTTTCCGTCCCTTTGTACTCCTCCATAAAGCCATCATAAATACTTTTCACTTTTACTGCCGCTATCACCACAAGAATAACAACGACTACCAACACAATAATAACCTTAATACTCTTTCCGTTCTTCAAAACACACTTCTCCTTCTTCTGTCTGTTTCCCGTTATTTCTCTGTACCAAATAAAAATTCCTTTCTGCCCGTATCGGATAATATCATTTCTGCCCATATCAAATGGTATCAGACATTGACTTTCTCTATCCGGTAATGGTATGATAACCCCATCAAAAATGAAAGGATGCGATAATTTTGGCAAATCCAATAGTAACAATTACAATGGAAAATGGTGCATGATGTTATAAAAGCTGAACTGTATCCGGAAATTGCTCCAAATACAGTAAATAACTTTATCTCACTTGTAAAAAAGGCTTCTACAACGGTTTAATCTTCCACCGTGTTATAGACGGTTTCATGATTCAGGGCGGATGCCCGGAAGGAACCGGAATGGGTGGTCCGAACTACAGTATCAAGGGTGAATTCGCTCAGAACGGTTTTAAAAAATGATTTAAAACACACAGAAGGCGTTCTGTCTATGGCGCGTTCGATGATGCCTAATTCCGCCGGTTCCCAGTTCTTTATCATGCACAAAGCAGCTCCGCATCTGGATGGCGCTTATGCCGCATTTGGTAAAGTGACAGAAGGTATGGATGTCGTCAACAAAATTGCCACAACAGCAACCACCTATGGCGACCGTCCTGTAAAGGAACAAAAAATGGCGACTGTCACCGTTGAGACATTTGGCGCCGACTATCCGGAACCTGTAAAAGCCTGACTAAAAAATAGTATAAACTAAAACAGCCATTTTGAAAACAAATATTTCATCAAAATGGCTGTTTTTCTTAATAAATTTTTAACTTTTCTACTTCCGTGGAATGCTGCCGCAAAAAGCCAGTAGAATTGCATCCGCACTAGTTCAACGAAACATCCCAAAAAAACATCCAGCGTTGCAAAATAATCCTCCGGTGTTTCTGCCCGGCGAATCAGTTTGGTATCTCCATTTTCGCATAACAGCACTTCTGCGGATTTTAATTTTCCGTTATAATTATAACCCATTGCAAATCCATGCGCGCCTGTATCATGAATCACCAGAATATCGCCGATATCAATTTTCGGAAGCATACGGTCAATGGCAAATTTATCATTATTCTCACAGAGGGAACCTGTCACATCATATTTATGATCGCACGGCTCGTTCTCCTTACCCATAACCGTAATGTGATGATAAGCACCGTAGATAGCCGGACGCATCAGATTTACTGCACAGGCATCAACACCAATGTATTCTTTATGTGTATGTTTTTCATGAATCGCAGTTGTAATCAAATGTCCATACGGTGCAAGCATAAAACGACCAAGCTCCGTATAGATTGCCACGTCGCCCATTCCGGCAGGTACAAGAACTTCTTCATATACCTTTCTTACGCCTTCGCCAATCGCAAGGATATCATTTGGCTCTTTGTCCGGCGTATAAGGAATGCCGACTCCGCCGGAAAGATTAATGAAATCCAGCTTCACGCCTGTCTTTTCTTTTTATTTCAACAGCAGTCTCGAATAATGTTCTGGCAAGTACCGGATAATAGTCGTTTGTGACTGTATTGCTCGCCAGAAATGCGTGCATTCCGAAGCGTTTTACGCCTTTTCCCTTCAAAATACGGTACGCCTCTATAATCTGTTCCTTTGTCATGCCATATTTGGCTTCTCCAGGATTGTCCATAATGGTAGTGGAAATCGAAAATGTTCCGCCCGGATTATATCTGCAGCAGATTTTTTCAGGAATGCCTGCTGCCTTTTTCCAGAAAATCTATATGTGTAATATCATCCAGATTTATCGTTGCGCCAAGCTTCTTTGCAAGTACAAATTCTTCCGCCGGCGTATCATTTGACGAGAACATAATCTCATCTCCGGTAAATCCAAGTTTTTCTGACATCATCAGTTCCGTCAGCGATGAGCAGTCCGTTCCGCATCCTTCTTCCTTTAAAATCCGCAGAATCGTTGGATTCGGTGTTGCTTTGACTGCAAAAAACTCTTTAAAACCTTTATTCCATGAAAATGCCTGATTTAGTTTTCTGGCATTCTCTCTGATTCCTTTTTCGTCATACAGATGAAATGGTGTTGGGTATTTCTTAATCATCTCATCAACCTGTTCTTTTGTTTACAAATGGTGTCTTCATGATTATTTTCCCTTCCTGGTAAGATTTGTAATTCCGTCTTTCTATTTAAGCACACTCATCCGCATTTGTAAAGAAAACTTATTCCGCAGATTCATATTTCTTTTTCCGCGTTCTGCTTCTTTTTATATCGGAACCGCGCCCGATACTCGACGTGCCATACCGGTTTCTTATCGTGTCTAACGCCGCATCCAGCTTCCTTTTTCTTTTTCCTTCTTTTCATCCGCAAAAAAAGCTTATCTGCTCATTTTCCTCTTTTTCAATATGGGAAAGTGAAATGCCAAGCAGGCGAAGCGGCGATACGCCATCCCATGTTTCGTCAAACAGTTCTGCTGCATGATGATAAATTTCATCAGTAATATCCGTCGCATCCGTAAGCATCCGCTGGTGCGATTTGTCATGAAATCCTGTATCACGAATGGTAACCGAAATGCAGGATGCACGCACCTTGTCCGCCCGCATACGAAACGCCACCAAATCTGCTATGCTCCTTAAAATTTCATGCGCCCGCTCGTGCGTTGTGACATTTGTTTCCAATGTAATCGTATTTCCATAGCTTTTTGTTTCCGGCGGTTTATCCGATACCGGACTGTCGTCGATTCCATTTGCAAAACGGTGAAGCTTGTTTGCCCTGTTTTTCTCCAAACAGCAATATCAGATTCTGTTCCGGATACTGCGCCAGTTCCCCAATCGTCCGTATCCGTTCGCGAATCAGCTTTTTTTCCGTATTTTTTCCAACCAGAAATAACGTTCCAACCGGAAGCGGCCACATTTTCTTATGCACCTCTGAGGTGTATAATGTATGCACCTTGTCAGGTTTCTCAAAGTCACTTGCCATTTTGGCAAGAAGCTTATTTGAGCCAATACCGACATTGACTGTAAATCCCAGTGTGTCCCGGATTTCATTCTTTATGCTGCATGCAGTTTCATACGGATTCGGATATATCCGCCCGGTTCCGGTCATATCGAGGAAACATTCATCAATCGAATATTTTTCCACACAGGGCGCATATTTTCTGCATATATCCATAAATGCCCTGGAACATTCCCTGTAAAGCTTAAAATCCGGCTTTACAACAATCAGTTCCGGGCATTTCCGAAGCGCCATCGATAATGGCTCGCCTTGTTTCAATTTTGTATGCTTTTGCCGGGATTGACTTTGCAGCAATAATACTTGTCCTTTTTTCCGGGGTCGCCGCTGACAGCAGAAGGAACCAGCCTTAAATCCGGTTTTCCTTCCGCCACTTCCTTTACAGCTTCCCATGATAAAAATGCACTGTTCACATCCACATGAAATATCAGTCGTTCCACTCAAATCACCTAAGCATTATTTTCTGCTGCAACCAGATTATCACTCTTATGCTTCTTTCTTAAAAAGCGGTTTCTCAATCTTTCCGGTTGCGTTTCTTGGTACATCCTCAAAAATAATTTTTCTCGGTCGTTTGTATCTTGGCAGTTCTTTACAGAACTCATTGATTTCTTCTTCGGTACATGTCATGCCATCCTTAACTTCAATGATGGCGGCAGTTATTTCTCCAAGTCTTGCATCTGCAAGTCCGATAACTGCAACATCCTTCACCTTCTGATGTTTGCTCAGGAAGTTTTCAATCTGTACCGGATAGATTATTTTCTCCTCCGCTGATAATGACATCCTTTTTTGCGGTCTACCAGATAGATAAATCCGTCCGCATCCTGTTCTGCCATATCGCCGGTATAAAGCCATCCATCCTTCAGCGTTTCGGCTGTTGCTTCCGGATTCTTGTAATAACAGGTCATAACACCCGGACCTTTTAATAAAAGTTCGCCGACATTTCCCTGTTCAACGTCCTTGTCGTTTTCGTCCACGATACGGACTTCCCATCCATATCCCGGTATACCGATGGCTCCGACTTTATGAATATTTTCAACCCCCAGATGCACCGCACCCGGTCCGATGGATTCGGAAAGTCCATAGTTTGTATCATACTGGTGATGTGGAAAATATTCTTTCCATCGCTTAATCAGACTTTGCGGAACCGGCTGCGCTCCAATATGCATCAACCGCCACTGGTCCAGTTTATAATCTTCCAGTTTTACCTCTCCCTGTTCCAGTGCAAGCAGAATATCCTGCGCCCATGGAACTAACTTAACAGCCATACAATCGTACACTGTTCATCCGAAACGGTCTGAAGAATCGTCTTTGCATTGACGCCTTTTAACAAAACTGCCTTGCCGCCTGTAACCAGACTTCCAAACCAATGCATCTTTGCGCCTGTATGATAAAGCGGCGGAATGCATAAAAAGACGTCGTCCTTTGTCTGTCCATGATGCTTCTGTTCCACGGTTGCGGCATGCATCAGACTCTGATGATTATGCAGGATTGCTTTTGGAAATCCTGTCGTACCGGATGAAAAATAAATCGCAGCGTCATCCGTATCCAGAATTTCTCTTTTTCAAACGTACTTGCGCAGTTCGCTGTCAGTTTATCATAATCCTCTGCAAACGTCGGGCAATTGCCGCCGACATAAAACAGGATTCTCTTTTCTGCAATTTCATCCACAACGGTTTCAACACGTCCGATAAATTCCGGTCCGAATACCAGAACATCGACGTCTGCAAGCTCCACGCAATACTTGATTTCTTCTGCGAATCATACCGGAAATTCAACGGAACCGCTAATGCCCCAGTCTTTAATGCGCCAAAATAAATCGGAAGCCATTCCAGACAATTCATCATCAGAATTCCAATCTTATCGCCTTTCTGAATTCCTCTGGAAACCAGAAGATTTGCAAAGCGGTTTGCCTTTTCATTAAACACATTCCAGGTAATCTCCCGCCGGTACTGGCAGGTTGGATTTGCCTCTATCAACTCATATTCTCTCCACGTCACCCTTCTTGTTTCTGTGACGTCCGGATTAATTTCCACTAATGCTACATCAGCCCCGAATTCTCTGGCATTTCTCTCCAGATAATCTATAATTGGCATAATACATTTCCTCCATATATGTAACTCTTTCGCACAAACGCTTTAACGCGTTAAATGTCCATATCCCCTAGTATACCTTCTCTCTTACTGTTTCACAAGCGCTTTTTCACTTTTCCGGTTCTAGTACAGTTCCGGATGCATCGCCGACTTTAAGAATTCGATGTGTAGCGGTTCATGATTTCCGTTCCGCAAAACAGGGAAACAGCCAGTCCCACACTTAAAAACGGTCCAAATGCAAAATGCTCTTTTTTGCCTTTCTTTCGTTTTATCAGGCAGATAATTCCATAAATCCCGCCAAGAATCAATCCAATGAAAAAATCCGACAACGGTCTGTTTCCAACCAAGGAAAAATCCGGCTGCAAACATCAGTTTAATATCGCCGCCGCCAAATCCTTCCGGAATAATCAGAACAATCAGAAAAAGCGGAAGGCTGATACATACCATACCAATCAGTCGTTCCACAATGGTAACTTCGTCCATCTCGAAAAATGAATTTTCTTTGGATACGAACTGCAGAATCAGCGATACGACGCCCATAATGAAAATAATCACATTTAACATAAATGGAATCTCCATCGTATCCATATCTATAAATGTGATAACCGTAAGAACCGCAAGAAACAGGAAATACAGCAGTCCCTGTAATCCCATGCCAAAAAGCCGGTAAATAAAACAGCTGCAAATCCGCCAAACAGCGCTATTATTCCATTCCGGTAACGCCCCGGTTCATGCAGACGTTCCAGCTTCTGCTTTTCCGGAATTTTGTAAATTACTTTTGTCAGAAAATAGAAAATAACAGTGCCTGCAAGAAAAAATCCCAGGCAGGCTGCCACCTTTCCAACTGTTCCCGATATCTCTAACCATGTCATACGCTATACCCCTTTTTCCTTTCTCAACGCATTACCGCATTGTAAACGTCACGCTTCGGAATGCCTCTGTCTACTGCCGCCTGTTTAATTGCATCCTTTTTGTCATTCCTTTTTTCTTCATACATTGCTACATGTTCGTCTATTGTCATTGTTAAAAATGCTTCCCGTTTTTCCGCTTTTACCGCCTCTGTATCAACGCCCTCCAGTACAATCACATATTCGCCGCGCGGCTCATGTTCTTCGTAATATGCGATTGCGCTCTGCAGCGTAAAAGGTTCAATTGTTTCATGCCTTTTTGTCAGTTCCCGGCATAATGTAAGCTTCCTGTCGCCTAAAGCTTCATACAATTCCAATAATGTTTTTTTCAGTCTGTGCGGCGCCTCATAGAGAACGATTGTCCTCGTTTCCCGCTTCAGTTCCTGCAGGATTTCCGTTTTCTCCTTTTTATCCTGCGGCAGAAATGCTTCAAATGCAAACCGTCTGGTCGGAAGTCCGGAAACGACCAACGCATTGATGCAGGCGCAGGCTCCCGGCACAGCAGTTACCGTTATTCCTGCCGCAAGCGCCTGACGGACCAATTCTTCACCGGGGTCTGATATGCCCGGCGTTCCGGCGTCTGTGATAACCGCTACATTTGTCCCGGCAAGCAATTTGTCTACCAATACTTTCGCTTTATCATATTTATTAAATTCATGATAACTTGTCATTGGCGTTTTTATGTCAAAATGATTTAACAGCTTGATACTATGTCTTGTATCCTCTGCTGCGATCAAATCTGCCTCTGCCAATGTTTTCACTGCCCGAACGGTCATATCTTCCAGATTTCCAATCGGCGTTGCTACCAGATATAATATTCCACTCATCTGATTTCTCCATTTCCGGCGGTTCTTTTCTAATCCGAACCCCATGCATCCGTCTTGGCTTCCCCTTCATATGTCATAAGAAGCTGCTTTGTATAAACCCCCGGCTCCTGATAAACAATCATCGGCGGTTCAATTCTGATTCCGGAATTGCCTCCTTTTACACCTTCTACAATCACCATATTCGGCTCTTTGTCCAGATATGGGTGTACAAGCTGCATCCGTTTCGGTTCCAATCCGTTTACAAGCAGATTCGAAATTATCTCCGCCAGACGAAACGGTTTATGTACCATATAAAAACTGCCGCCCGGTTTCAGCAGATATGCAGCTGCCGAAACAACTTCCGATAGCGTCACGCATATTTCATGCCTTGCAATATTCTTTGGTTCCTCCGGGTTTGTCAGTCCATGATTGCCGCTGATATATGGGGGATTTGAAGTTACGATATCAAAAAGAGGCCTTCCTGTAATTACAGGAGACCTCTTTTATATCTCCATCATCAATCCGTACTTTTTCTTCCAGATTATTTAATAGAACGCTTCTGCCCGCCATTTCCGCGCAGGCTTTCTGTATCTCCAGTCCGATAAATCGGGGACCTTCAACGACAGTTCCTGCCTTCTTTTTGTCCCATCTGAACCGGCGGTTTTTCCTTTGCCGCAAGCAAAATCGGAATCACTCCGGTTCCGGTTCCCAAATCCATATGCATACCGCCGGATTTTATCCTGACAAAATTTGCAAGCAGAACCGCATCCATTCCGAAACAAAACATATTCCGGTTCTGGATAATTTTATATCCATGGCACTGTAAATCATCGATTCTTTCATCAGGGAGAAGATTAATCATCAAATTTCGATTTTCCTCCCTTATCTTCCAGCGCCTCTAGCGCCTTGTATTCTTCTTCACTGATACGCTCCGTATTTCTGCGCGTCGCTTTGGCTTAAATTTCAGTTCGCTGACAGCATATTCCATCACTTCCTTGTTGTCGTCTTTATCCGTCACAACAATTCTTACTTTTTGACGAAGAACGTTGACCGACAACACTTCTCCTTTGTTTCCATCTGTCGTTCTGACAAAATCGCCGACATTCGGAAGCTTTTCATTCAGATATTCGTAGGTATCCTGCTCGTACTTCAGGCAGCACATCAGTCGTCCGCATACACCGGAAATCTTGGTCGGATTTAAAGAAAGATTCTGCTCCTTTGCCATTTTAATCGATACGGGAACAAATTCCGACAAATGCTTATGGCAGCACAATTCCCTGCCGCAGATGCCGATTCCGCCAACCATCTTCGTCTCATCCCGGACGCCAATCTGGCGGAGTTCAATTCTTGTTTTATAAACTGCCTACAAATCTTTTTACAAGTTCGCGGAAATCAATTCTTCCATCTGCTGTAAAATAGAAAAGCACTTTGTTGTTATCAAATGTATATTCCGCTTCAATGAACTTCATTTCCAGCTTATGTTTTTCGATTTTTTCTTTACAGATATCAAATGCTTTTTTGCTCTTTTTCTTTATTTTCCTCATGCTTCTTTATATCTTCACCAGTAGCCGGTCTGATTATCGTTTTCAGTGCAGATACAAGTTTGCTGTCGTCTATATTTCTTTTTCCAAGGACTACTTTACCGAATTCCACGCCGCGGGCAGTTTCAACAATTACAAATTGTCCGCATTCGATATCATAATTCCCCGGTGAAAAGAAATAAATTTTACCGTTTGGTCTGAAACGGACACCGATTATTTCTTTCATTATCTATTCTCCTTTATCGTCAAAAGCATCAGTTCCATTGCAATATCAAAATTCACATTTGCCTCCAGCCGAAGTTTCGCTTTGTCCATCGCCTTCAGCACATTTTCAATGCCCTCATAGGAAATATGCGCAGACTGTTTTCTGATATCGGTATAATATTCCTTAAACATCAGCCGTCCGGCGTTTCCTGTAATTTTGAGCATCAGAATGTCCCTGTACCACATCATCATCAAATCAATATAATCACCAATCTTCAACTTATGATGGTTCATATTTTTAATTGAAAACAGAATATCCTCTACCGACATTTCGGGAATTTTCCGAAGCAACGCGGTTACATCCTCTTTGATTTCATTGTATTCATCACTGGAAGCCAAACGGATTGCCTTTCCCAGATTTCCCTGTGCAAAATCCATACAAAAGTCGGCTTTTTCCTTTGGCAGCTTCAGTTCATTCATCAGATAATCAAGTACATCCCGTTCTCGTACCGGTTTTACATTCAGTACAATGCATCTGGACAAAATCGTTGGAAGTATCTTGTCAATGTTACTGGTAAGCAGGAAAATAACCGCATATTCCGGTGGTTCTTCGATTGTCTTTAACAGCGCATTCTGTGCATTCGCATTTAACAACTGTGCTTCATCAATCACATATATTTTATATCTGCTGCTATATGGTTTTAATCGTGATATCTTTGTTTACCTGCTCACGAATCTCCTCTACAGAAATGACATTCGGCTTATCATGCGTCACCCATGTTACATCCGGCTGATTTCCGGTATCCATCTGCTTGCAAGACTTACATTTGCCGCATGGCTCCGTCCCGCCTTCTTCGCACTGCAGCGTCTTTATCACCGCACGGGTAAGCGTCTTTTTTTTTCCGCTGCCTTCTTCGCCATTGATAATATAGCCCTGCGATATTTTTCCCATCTCTATGCTTCTCTTAAAATGTTGGATTATATCTTCATGTCCGATTATTTCAGAAAATTCTATCATGCCATTCTCCTCGCTTACGCTATGGCTGTGCAAGCCATTTTTCAACATACGAAATGATTATATCATGTATTGCTTCTTTTGGCAAAGCGGCATCTACTTTTACAATTCTTTCGGGATGCATCTCCGCCAACTGTCTGTAACCTTCGACCAACTTTTTATGAAAATCCAAGCTCTCCTGTTCCATTTCTGTCAAGTTCCGCCTGATTTTTCTTTTCGCGCAATACCTGCTTCTGCGTCCAAATCCATCAGAAACGTCATATCCGGCAAAATTCCCTGCAGCGCAAATGTATTCACCTGATAGACGGTATCAATGCCGAGATTTCTTCCAATTCCCTGATAGACTGCAGAGGAATCCACAAACCGGTCTGCAATCACCGCTTTTCCTGCAAGTAGCGCCGGTTTGATATTTTCCTCAACAAGCTGCGCCCGCGCCGCCGCATATAAAAAAGAAGCTCTGTCATGTATCCCATTTCGGTAAATTCTTTATTTAAAATCACTTCACGAATTGCCTCGCTGACTGCATTTCCACCAGGGTCCCTGGTTATCAGCACGTCAAATCCTTTTTTATTCAAATATTCTTTCAGCATCTGAATCTGCGTTGTTTTGCCCGCGCCATCCGGGCCTTCCATCGTTATAAAAATTCCCACCATCCTGCTCTTGACGCTCCTTCTCTTTCTTCACTATCTTGTTCTTTATTTTTTTTCGTATCTACAGATGTCGTCTACTATGTTTCCGTATTTACGGTTGTCTTTTTTATATATTTTCATATTTACGTTTGTCTTTTACTATTTTTTCGTATTACGGTTGCCTTTTTACTATATTTTCGTATTTACGTTTTTCTCTTTTCATACTTTCGTTCACATTGTTTCGCTGTTTTCTTTCAGGACAGGAAGATAAATTCCATCTTCCCGAATATCCACGCCGATAACATTTCTGCCTGCTTCAACCATTTTGGTGATATCCCTGATAACCCGGCTGTCAATCACTTCTCCCGGCGCAAGAACTGCAATACCAGGCGGATATGCGTAGACATATTCACCGGAAATAACCTGTTCAGTCTCCGCCAATGGCAGCCACATTCTATCCATATTCCATGCAGCGCCCGGTATCAGCTTTCGCTCCGGCAGATGAAATATTTCTGTGTCTGTCCATTTCTCTGATTCTGGTTTCAATTCCGATTCTGAATTTCGACTCCGGCTTTGATTTCGGTTTTGTTTCTAAATACAGTTCTAATTTCAGTTCTGATTTCGATTCCTGAAATTTTAACATTCTGTCGATTTCAGACAGTGCCTGAAACAGCCGCTCATATGCCTGCGCCCGGTCTGCTGTCGACGTCATAATTACAATATGATTTTCGCCTGCCATTTCCACAATCAAATGATACTTGTCTGCAAGCATGTCTGCAAGCCATGGACCATCCACACGAACCGTCTTCTCTTTTTTTCCCTGTTAAGCCGGTTCCGCGCGGAAGAAAAAATACCAGCTTGCACCTGTCATAAGCATAACACGTCTTTTCCGGTTCTAAAAGCTTTATATGCTCAAATTTCATACATTTTTTTTCTGAAATTCTCCAGTTTTTTCCAGTACTCTTTAAATTCCGATGCATGCGCCGCTGCATAGACAACCGCCTTTTCTATACTCTGGACAAAAAAGATAGGATGGCGAAGACGTTTGAAATATCTGAAGATACCGCTCCACGCGCGAAACCAAATCGCTTCTGTTTACATGAAGCAGTGCAGTCTGCGTAAGCGCAGGCAGTGTTTTGTGTGTGCTTTGAATCACAATATCCGCCCCCAGCGTAACCGCCGACTTCGCATAGTTTTCTCCCATAAACGGAAGATGCGCGCCATGCGCCTCGTCCACAATCAACGGTATGTTATAGGGTTTCAATACCTGAAGGATTCCACCGATATCCGATATCACTCCCTCATATGTAGGAGAAGTCAGTATCATAACCGACGGAAGCCTGCCCTCTGCCGCCAGCTTTTCCAGTGTTTTTTCGTCTGCTCCGGTGTGATATCTCCCAGAATCCGCGTTCCCGGAATCTCGTCCGGCAAAATATACTCCGGCTCCAGATTTAACAGGCTGACTGCATGGCAGACGGATTTGTGGCAGTTTCTGGCAGCCAGAACCGTCGAATGTTCCGGCGCACAGGCATATAACGCCGCCAGAATTCCACCCGTCGCGCGCCATTTACCATCATATAGGTTTTGATTGTTCCATAATACGCCTGCATCTGATGCATGCTGTCTTTCATAAACAGCTCCGGCTCATGCATATCATCCAGATTTTTTGCTTCGGTAAAATCCCTTTGAAACAACGCCCGCCAGAAATCGTTTTCAAAAACATCCTGTCTTTTGTGTCCCGGCATATGCCATGGATACCAATCTTCTTTGCTGTATGTATCTAAATAGTCATTAATATATTCTTTCAATCCTTATTCTCTCAATCCTGTTTCATTCAATTCTGATTCTCTCCTTGCGGATTCTCTCGAATCAGGTAATTGCGAAATTGTAAATCTTTCATACTTGTTGTGCAGAATGCTGCTGCCAGATGCAGGGGGATATGAGGTCGCCGGTTCTTAGGCACCGTTTTTGGTGCCTTATGTACCGCTGCGAACCGAATCCAGTGGGAACGTCCTGCACTGGTATGCAGCATTTGCACAACGAGTAGGGAAACAACATAATTTCGCAATTACCTGTTTTGCAACGAATACAGGAGCTACATGGCTTCGCTGAATGCTTCCGCCATGCGCTCCTGTCTTTCTTCCTCTTTTCGGTAAGGATGCATGTTTCTTCCTGCATCAACTTCCTATAATATTATGTATCATTTCCAACTGGCTCCGCAGCGCCTCGACCGCAATCTGACCGGGCGCCGATGGAATACCGGCTGTCGCAAATGATATCGCATTTCCATACATTTCTCCTGTCGTCCTTGTCGAAATGCCAAGTTCTCCCATAGAAATCACAATTAACGGCGTCTGATTTCCGGATTCCTGCAATTCTTTGCCTGCCAGCATCATATCCACAACCTGTGAACCATCTTCCGGCATCATCGCAATTTTGGCAATATCCGCGCCTGTTTCTATCATTTCTTTAAAACGTGTAACAATCTGTTCCATTGGAATCGTCGTCTTAAAGTCATGATTGGAAACAATCACCTTTACGCCTTTTTCATGAGCAGCTTCAAATCGCCTGCTCTACAAATGGCATGTCATAAAAATATTCTACGTCAACCAAATCCACCAGTCCGCTGTCAATTACCTGCAGCAGCATTTCCCGGTACTGGTCCGGTGAAATATCATGATTTCCGCCTTCACTTCTTGTTCGAAATGTAAAGATAACCGGAAATTCCGATAGTTTTTCATGAATTTTTTTCCAAAACTCTGATTAAAGCATCCATATTCAGGCAATCGTCATAACAATCTGCCCGAAACTCTACCAAATCTGTTTTGGATTTTCGAATCGTCCGTATCTGCACCTCTACATCATAATCTGTCGGTGCAACCATCGGTACGCATATCTTCGTTGCTCCCTCGCCGATTCTAACATTTTTTACTTCTACTACATTCATACTGTCTGTACTCCCGTTTTCCCTTTTTACACGCTTCTAAAGGCTCCGCGCTGATTCTGTCTGCTGTTTCGCAATTACTGTACATTGATAATATTTGCATTTACAAGTTCGTCTGCAACAGCAGTCATATCTGCTTCTACTTCTTCGCCTTCCGCCGCCGCCCAGATATTTACATTTGCAATGATATAGTCATTATCATTCAGCGGATAGAAATAATAGTAATCAACGACTTTCATGTTATAGATTTCAGAATTGACAACATAACAGTCCATAGTCTTGCCATCCGAACCGGTTACCTGCTCCATTTTCTTATCTATCAGTTTGCAGTCATCACCCAGATACTCAAAGTAGGAAATAAAATCCTCGCATTCTTTCTCTTTGTCGCAATCTTCTGTAAGCATATAATATGCATTGTATTTATCGTTAAAAATATCTATCTCGCTTGTATCTGCATATCCGCGCTCATAGCCGGCAGGGTCTTTAATCGTGATAGTATATTTATCACTTTTCATCGTAATGCCGGAATAATCTGTGTCATCCAGATTGCTGCTGTCTACTTCAACTTCTTCATCCCCGGTGACATCTGTAACGTCTGAACTGGAAGTGAAATCGTCCAAGGTCCAGCTCTCCGTCGTCTGATGGAATTGATTCGCCAAACACCTTTCCCCATGCATCACCGATTCTATTCAGATTTTCCTCGTTTATATTTTCACTCATATATTCATCTGTCATCTGTGAATAATCTATCACATTTTTGGATGCATCCGGCTGCTTGATTTCTGCACCGAGGTCGCCAAGTCTTACTTCACCGCTGACATCTACATATACCGTCGTACCGTCTGTAAGCTTACATGTATCAACTGCAATTCCAAATGATTTTCCTTTTTCGACATTCTGCAGAGTTCCTGCAAGTTCATATGCAAAAACAGGTCCATCGGTGGAAGAAATTGTCATATTGCTGTTAAACGCATTGGAGGATTTGGTAAACGTGTCATTCTTCTCAATGTTGGCAACCGTTTCATCCCCTGCAACAATATTGCAAACCATCTTTGTTGTTTTCTCAGATTTGGAATCCTCTGTCTTTTTCGTAAACGTGAAAGTACCCTGTGTTTCTCCCTTCTGCAGATACCGTTGCTACAATCGCCATATCCGAAGCCGGTTCATCTTCGCCCATATAATCGGCTGCTAATGAAACCTCGGCGCCAAGCGCTGCAAATCTGTAATCCATAGTGATTTTAACAACATTTTTTATTTTTCACATAGACATTTAAAACAAAATCTCTGGAGAAAACCATGCCATAATATGACGGAAGATATGTCATAACCTGCGCAAATTCATCTCTGGAAAGTCCAAGTTCTTCCATCTGTTCATCTGTAATATACGTTGTTGCATATTCGTTCAGATAGTTTGATAATGCTGTAACATAATCCTTTACTGCCGCTGTTGTAAGCGTTACCGTATACTGTTTACATTTCACAGCATTTCCGTTATAATCATCAACCTCTGCTTTACCGACTTTCTCATAAGTCACTGCATTCTTCAGTTCTTTGGCTGCCGGTTCCATATACTGATTGTATAATTCCTTTACTTCATTTTGAGTTTCTGTGTCCAAATCAGAAGTATCAACCGCATCCATCATAGCGCCAAGGTCCATTTTGAATACATCGTCGTACAATTCCGGAAGTTCATAATAAATAACTCTGTCAATGCAGTAAATGCTGGTGGATAATGTTTCATCGGCAATTGTAATCGAACCGTTCAGGTTCAGATTTCCATCTTTTTCAAATGCCCCGTCCGCAGCAAATGTAGCGCCTTCGATTCCATCCATCTCATAAATGTCATTTATCGTCAGACTCATATCAAAATCCATCTTATCATCACTGAATTCCGATATACCTGTCGCTTCCTCTAATACCGATTTCTCAGCAGACTCTGTAAGCGTATTCTTCATCGAACTCTTAACGACTTCTTCCGGCGTTTTTCTGACAAGAAAATAAACTGCAGTTACGATTGCTGCAACAGCAACCACTCCAATCAGTGAAAACAGTGCTATCTTGCCGCCCTTTTTCTTCTTCGGCGTCGGCGCCTGATATGGTGTCTGGTCCCCAAACGCATTCATACCATCCTGGGAATACCCATTCATATCCGGTGTGCCATATCCGTTCATGTCCGGATTGCTGTACACATTCATATTCTGACTGTCATACCCAGCGCCTGCATTATAGCCCGCATTTGCATTATAATCTGCGCCTGCATTATAGCCCGCATTTGCATTATAATCTGCACCTGTATTGTAGCCTGCATTTGCGTTATAATCTGCACCTGCATTGTAGTCTGCATTTGCGTTATAGTCTGCGCGTGCATTGTAGTCCGCATTTGCGTTATAATCTGCGCCTGCATTGTAGCCTGCGTTTGCATCATAGTCTGCGCCCTGCTGCGGCGCATCCGGCTGATTGTATGGCGTCTGCATATCATTGTTTAAATTCTCAGGATATCCCTGATTGTTGTTTTCGTCCATATATACTCCTTTTCATTCATATAATCGTTCCACCGATGGCTCTCATCTGCATGGTGATTTCGTTTCTATATTACATGATTCTACATTAGTGTAAAAAAAATCGGAATTTGTCAAAGGATTTATCATTTCTTCCATTTTTTTCTGTTTTGAATGAAATTATTCGTCCATTCCAAGCTGCCCCGCAAGACTTTTTGGGATATACGCCTCAACAAATATTCCATCTTCCAGATATTCTTCTGTTATGACTTCTCCGTATTTTCGTATCAGTCCCGGCTTCCCTGCTTCATTATATGAAAATGTGTGCCGGATATATGTTTTCTGTTCCCGCATCACTTCTTCTGCCGCCTGAAGCAGCTTTTCAATGCCATCCCCCGTCTTTGCCGACAGGTATATGGTCCGGTTTGCCCGAAAATCTTTGATAAACGATATATCGGTATCCGGCGGAAGCCTGTCCATTTTATTGAATACCGTAATTATCGGCTGATGCTTCTCTTCTTCTACATTTAACTGCCGCAGGGTTGCATATACCGTTTCCACATTTCTGTCCCAGTTTTCATCCGAAACATCCACAACATGAATTATCACGTCACTGTATTTTTGCTTCTTCCAGCGTCGACTTAAATGCCTCTACGAGATGATGCGGCAATTTTCGGATAAAACCAACGGTATCGGTAAACAGCACCTGCTGTCCGCCCGGCAGTTCTGCCATTCTGGTTGCCGGGTCCAGCGTTGCAAACAGCTTGTCTTCTTCTAACACACCCGCTCCGGTCAGCTTATTTAACAGCGTCGATTTTCCGGCATTTGTGTATCCTACAATACTGATAACCGGTATCCCGGTTCGGCTCCGCTGTTTCCTCTGCTCGCTGTGCCTGCCTTCTACCTGACGCAAATCTGCTTTTAATTTGGAAATTCTGTCCCGAATCACACGACGGTCAATCTCCAGCTTCTTCTCACCCGGTCCTCTTGTTCCAATTCCGCCGCCAAGTCTGGAAAGCGAATCGCGCATACCGACCAGTCTGGTTGCCCGGAACTTCAACTGCGCCAGCTCTACCTGCAGCTTTCCTTCATAACTTCCTGCGTGCGCAGCGAAAATATCAAGAATTACCATCGTTCTGTCCATGACTTTGGTTTCGAGTGCATCCTGCAGATTCATGAGCTGCGCCGGTGACAATTCATCATCACATACAACTCCTGTCGCATCAAACATTGCAATCATGCCCTTTAATTCTTCGACTTTTTCCCTTTCCAAGATACAAGTCGCCTGTCACTCTGTCTCTGCTCTGTATCATCCGTCCGACGGTTTCCGCGCCTGCTGTTTCAAGCAATTCTTCCAGCTCGTCCAGAGATTTTTCTGTTTCTTCTACAGATACGCCCTCGGTTGCCGCAGCAAAGATTATTACTCGCTCCTGCGTTTCCATCTGCACCTCATAACCGGATGCATGTTCCATTTCTATTTTCTGTTCCAATGTTTCACATCTCCCCTTTCCGGCTGTTTTCAATACAGGTAATTGCGAAATACCAAATCATCTTTTTCTATTCTATTTGTCCGTATGTTGTGCAAATGCAAGTATACCAGCGCAGGACGTTTGCTCTTGATTTCAATCGCAGCGGTACATAAGGCACCAAAATACGGTGCCTAAGTACCGGCGATTTCATATCACCTGCGTCTGGCATCATGCATTTTGCACAACACACGAACAAAATAACGTGTTACGCAATTACAAGTGTGTTCAATATCTGTTTTTGCATTATTCTTCTAATACAATGGATATTTTCACCTCGGTGGATGCATTTCCCTGCTCGTCTTCTGCCCGGCATGACACCTGATAGGTTCCCGGCGTTTCCTGTACATCAGAAACATCTATGACAAGGACCGCCTTTGAAGTATTGGACGCCTGTTCCTGCCGGATACCTGCATCCACTGTCACCGATTCCATTATCAGCGTTTCCGCATCCCATGCAGTGATATAACCGGCAACAAATTCAGCCAAATCTTCCTTATCTCCGATATATCCGCTTAAATGCAATTCTTCCGGCGCCATCTCAATCACCGGCGGCGTTGTATCCGCAACAGTAATAAAAATATCTTTTATAAATCAACGATTTCCATTGTCCATGAAAGAATAGGTGAGCTTATACTCGCCCGGCGTCGACGTATCGACGGTGCCTTCTACCATTACCCGGTCCGTTACATTCTCCATTTCTGATGTAAATGCCAGAATGCCTGCTTTGCTGTCAAATGGTTCGCCTGCTTCAATGCTGTGGCTGACTGCCCCATAAATAGCCGCTGTTCCGGCAAACGGATTCCCATCGGCTGTATCCGTAGGGTCCCAGCCTGTGTCTGACACATCCGTAAACAAATATGGCTGCTGCGGTCTGCCCATCGGCCCGCAATAATCGCTGTCAAATATATTCACCTGCGTTCCCGGTTCACAATTATCAAAAATCCATTTGGCGTCCGCAACACAAAGTCTGATACAGCCAAGGGACGCCCCTTCTCCAAGTTTATTGAACTCCCACGTTTCCATATTTGCATTGTCATTTGATGTATAGGGAACCGAATGGAAATAAATACCTTCATATATCTGATATGCATACTGTCCATAGACATCGCCCTGCAAATACGCCCATTCCAGCCGCTTTTCTTTCGTTGTAAACAATCCAACCGGTGTTGTATCATCCAATGATACCGAACAAAGCATGGCTTTTACCGGAATGGTATAACTGCCCTCATCATCCAGACGGTAAACCGTTACAATATTTTCCTGCCGGTTGATTTTGACTGCATATGGCAAACCGTTATCCTGCAGAACTGCACCATTGTATTCCTGGTCTTCTCCTGTCTGCTCTATCTGTTTCATTTCCACAGTATGCGTCAGTTCCAGCATCTGCGGCTGCGTATTTTCTGAATTCAAACTACCTGCTTCTGCCTGTATATCTTCCGCATCCAAGTTGCCTGCTTCTGCCTGCTTATCTTCCGCATTCAGATTGTCTGCTTCCGCCTGCTTATCTTTCGAATTCGAATTGTCTGCTTCCGCCTGCGTACCTGCTCCGTCAGATTCTGCATCTTCCATGTCTTTTGGCACTGCTTCTTTATATATGGATATTTTCTTATGGCTGCTCTCACCGGCTCTGGTAAACGACTGTACGCCTATCAGAACAAGAACCACAATATAAACCGCAAATAGTAGTATCCCTTTTTTCATTCGTATTCAAACCTTCCAGCTATTATATTTTAACATACATCATTTTGTTCCAAAACTAAACTAACCTTACATATCCTGCCCGGACAGGCATCTGCTGTATCAACCATTATATGCTATTTTCACCAAAAAAAGCCAAATAATTTTTATATCTTTTTTCTGTTTTATCCTATTTACAGAACTATAAAAACGACTATAATTCTATATCAGGCAATTACGAAAAATGCTGTTTCTCTTGCTTGGTAGTACAAATGCATACATACCAAACGCAGGACGTTTGCACTGGATTCGGTTCGCAGCGGTACATAAGGCACCAAAAAACGGTGCCTAAGAACCGGCGACCTCATATCCCCCTGCTTCTGGCATGATGCATATTGTACCACCAAGCAGCAAAAAAAAATGAAGAGCTTGAAAGTATTCCTGCGCTGGTACATTACAGTTGCACAACCAAACAGCAGAAAACGAAAGCGGTTGCACAACCATGCAGAAAGGAGAACGCGGAGTTTTGACAATGCTCTGCTACGATTTACCATGAAAGATTTAACACAGGGAAAACCTTTAAAAAAATAATATGGTTTTATGCACTTCCAATGATTATCGGTCAATTTGCGCAGCAGCTTTATAACTTCTGTTACTCTGCCATCGTCGGAAACTGCATTCATTCACAGGCGCTTGCCGCTGTTGGCGCTACAAGTGTCATTTCAAATACTCTGATTGGTTTCTTAAACAGCGCTACCCTCGGACTTGCGATTCCAATTGCGCGGTATTTTGGCGCGAAGGATGAGAAACATATGCGAAAGTGCATCGGTGTTTCCGCGCTTCTTACGTTAATTACCGCCATTGTACTTACTGCTGCCGGACTGCTTTTTATCTATGATTTATTGGCGCTTCTTGATACGCCTGATGAAATTATACATATGGCTTACGACTACGTCAAATACATTTTAGCTGGACTGATTTTTTTCTGCAATTTATAACTTTGGCGCCAATCTGCTGCGTGCGGTTGGCGACAGTAAAAAACGCCTTTGATTTTCCTCGGAATTTCTGTTGTGTTAAACATTGGTCTGGATTTGTTCTTTATCCAGGTACTTCATATGGGCGTTGCCGGTGCAGCGATTGCAACTGTCATTTCACAGGCTGTTTCCGGTATTGCATGCCTGATATTTATTTTTACCAGATGCAAATTTCTGGTTCCAAAGAAAGATGAATATACGGTATCCAAAGAAGATTTCCGCGATTTGGTCCAGTCTGCGCTTGCGATGGGATTTATGAGCTGTATCGTCAATATCGGAACGATTACGCTTCAAAGCGCCATCAACAAACTTGGTACAGATATCATTACTGCCCATACTGCCGCCCGCAAAATGTTTGACCTCTTTACGGTTATGCTGTATACGGGTAGGAAATGCTGTAACGACGTATGTCAGCCAGAATATGGGAGCAAAAAAATAGACCGCGTAAAAAGAAGGAATCCGGGACAGTATTATCCTGAATTCCATCATTACTACCGTCATTATTTTAATTGCGGTTCCAGCCGCGCCATATCTGATACGCCTTGTTGCAGGCACCAGCCGCGCTGAGGTCATTGAACCAGCGGTTATGTATATCCGCATCGGCGTCTGCTGTTTTTTTATGTGCTTGGTCCATTGTTTGTTCTCCGCTGTGCAATGCAGGGCATGGGAAGAAAGATTGTGCCCGTCCTTTCCAGTTCTTTTGAATTGGTTGCAAAAATACTGGCAGTTATGTTTCTTGCGCCGGCGCTTGGATATTTTGGCGTTGCCATTACGGAGCCGATTATCTGGGCATGCTGCACGCTTTTATTGAGCATCCTGTATTTTACCAAGCCGCCGGAAAAAATACTTAAATAATGAGGTTCTACTTTGCTATGCTAAAATTTTTCTTCAGCATATGAACGCGGTTAAATGGGAAAGAAAAAATAGTAACCATCTGCAAAATCATCCGTCATTGCCATAAATTCTTTTTTGCAATTTGATTCCGCAGGATTCTCCTTCTTCCCCGGCTCATATCGTCCCGATACCGGGCAATCACATCATCCGGAATCTCAATTCCTGTCATTTCATTTTTCATAAATACAGCATTTTTCCGGCTGACAAGCGGCATAATTCCAACTAAAATTGTTGCGCCGGTTTCCGCTTTCATGTTCCGGACGATTTCCGCCTGCTCTTTTGAAAATACCGGCTGCGTCATGAAAAAAGGCTGCTCCTGCCGCCATTTTCCTGCGAATCCGCTCGGTTTCAGCTTTTATGTTCGTCCGGTTATGATTAATCGCCCCGCCATACGTCACAGGTGCATCCTTAAATTCTTCTCCATTCATTTCCTGCACAATCTTCATCATCCCGACCGAATCAAAATTAAACACGCTCTTTGTTGTCTGACGGAACAAAACCGGCACCGGGTCCCCGGTAAGCAGCAGGAAATTCGTAATTTGATTTAATCTTGCGCCAAGAATTGTGGAACGGATTGCTATCGCATTTTTATCCCGACAGCAAATGTGTGGCATCACGCAAAGACCTGTTTCAATTCTGACTTTTTCCGCCATCAAAACAGAATCCGCTCTTGTTCTGCCGGATGGTGAATCCGGAAATGTAACGACGTCTACCGATGCATTTTTTCAGTATATGCGCCGCATCTAACAATTTTTCGTCATTCGCATTGACCGGCGGCGCGAGTTCTACTGCAATCAATTTATGTTCCGGATTTTTCTTTCTGTTTTCGATAAACCCATACGAAACCGGTCTCGCCTGCAAGTTTTCTGCAGCCGGCTTCTCCGTTTCCTTTTCTTCCCTGTCAAGCGAAATCTCTGCCGCAAGCATTTTTTATGTATTTCGGTGTTGTACCACAGCAGCCGCCAAAAATCTGCACGCCCGTTTCTGCTGTTTTCCTTCATTTTTTCTGTAAAATAATCGGCATTATCCGTAAATGTCAGATGGTGATTCCGGTACTTCGGATAGCCGGAGTTTGGAAATACCGACAAAAACATATTTTTGCTGTATACAAACTTTTTAACAAGCTGTTCCATATGTCCGGGACCGACGCCACAGTTCAGACCGGTTCGATCGACATAACCGCACGTTTCCGCTTCCGAAAGCAGTCGTTTTGCACTCAGTCCGGTATTGCTGTAGCCAAACTGATTGACGCTGAAATGCACCATAATGGTGCAGTCCCGGTTTTCCTTCAGGAAACGAATCGCAGGAAGTATCATTTCCAGTTCCGGAAACGTTTCAAATAACAGGATATTGACGCCCTCTTTTTAAAAACGTCTCTCCGATTTCGATATATTCTTCCGTAAGCTTTTTGCATATCCGGCGCACCTTCAACCGGAATCGGACCGATATCGCCGACTATATAAACGTCCTGTTCTTTTTTTCTGTATGTCCGCTCCCGCATCTTCCGCTTCTGTTGACTCCGGCAATCTGCATCCGGCTTCGTCCACCGCTTTTTTTTGCACACGCTACAGCCATCCGAATATTTTCCTTTACAGCATCCAAATCGTCCGCCAGACTTTTTTGTATTGGACGCAAATGTATTGGTCCGAATCAGCCGGGCGCCTGCTTCGATATATTCCCGGTGAATCTTCACAACACGTTCCGGCGCCAGACAATTTGCAAGTTCCGGCATATTGCCTGCTGTTAGTCCGGTTTCCGCCCGGCTTCCGTCTGCATATAAAGATATATAATAAGTGCCAAATGCTCCATCTGCAATTAATCTGTTCTTCTGTAAATAATCTTTCAGTATCATGGGTTCTCCTGTATTTTCACGATGTTTTCTATTCTGCCGATATACCATCGGTTTTTCGCTTTTATTATATACATTGCAACCCTTTAATTCAATGAAAGTTTTTTACAGAAGAACAAAATTTGAAATCACAGGATATCCAAACGCCTGTATGTTTAAAATCCAAATAATTGCTTAAACTTCTGCCAAAATGAAGTGGATTCCGTTTCTTCTTTTTCCTCGACTTCTATTTCTTCCTTTTCAACCGCAGCAGTTTTGATAACAAACTGAACGTTATCCACATTTGTATTTTTTGTCAGAAACAAACGATTTCGTTTCCGTTTCATCGCCGCCGATAGACGCAAGGATTTCATCAATTTTATCCTCGATTTCTGTGTCCATATTTGAAGTTTCGGAATTCAGCGTGCCTGTGCCATCATTTAACTCCTTTGCGCCATCGCAAAGTGCTACGACTCCATCATATAATTCAGAAGAACCGTCAGAAAGCTCATCGGAACCCTTCAGCAATTTTTTGCTTCCTGCAGCCAGTGAAGAAATTCCGTTAATCATTTCATTATACCCGGAAACAATATCGGCAACTCCATCGGTATATTCCGTTAAGCCTTTGTCAAACTTCTTATAATTCTTAACGAGTGTGTCGATTCCTGTTTTTAATTCTGTCATTTTCGTTGCCATGCCGCTAAGCGTCGCTGCAAGTTCCGATATTGCAGTATCAAATTTGGCATATTCTTTCTGCAGCGAAGTTACGCCGGAATACAAATCATTTACACCGGCAGCAACGCTGTTTAAATAGGTTTCCATACCATCCATTGCGGCGCTGTCTGCGCTTAATACCTGTACGATTGTTTCAAGATTTGTGATTTGTGCCTTCATCTGTGCAACCTGATTTTCAAATCCCGCCTGACCTTCTAAGGCTGCAACTTGCTGCTTTAACTCGCTTATCTGGCTCGAACAAGTTGCAATCGCCTGCTGATTGCTGCTTTTCAGCGTATCGATATCCAGACCATTTTCTGTCATTACTGCTTTGTATTGTGCATAGCCCAGATTATTTTTTAAATTCGTCACTCCATTTGCCAAACTGTCAATACCGCTTTTAATTTTGCCGGAAGCGGATGTCAGTTGTTTTATCTCATCCGTTGAAAATGGAAACCGCGCTTAAATTTTTTTCTGAATGGTTGTCAAAGCAGTTTGTATTTCGGAAGAACTTTTTGTCAGCGTCGAGGATTTACTGTTCAGCGTATTTAATCCTGTCTGCATAGACTGCATACCGCTTTGAAGTGTTGTAATACCGGAATCCAGTTCACTTACTCCTGTTTTTAACGAAGTAATTCCTGCGTCAAGCGAACTGCTTCCTGTTTTCAAATCTTCCGTTCCATCATAAAGCTCTGAGGCGCCATTATCTAATTGTTCGGTCGCATCCATCAATTCTTCTACTTTTTCTTTTAATTCTTCATCGTCAATTTCGATATTCATATTTAACTTGATTCCATTGATGGATACCGCGCTCATTTCAAAATCTGTAACATCTGCATAAATGGATGTTTCCAGCCCTTTCCCCGGAAGAACGGTATAGGACAATTGCTTATCCGCTCCAACATTTGCAACGGTGGCTCCATCTGATTGAATATTGCTGCAGCGGTCTGTATCAAGCAAAACCGTTGCCTGCAGCGCATAATCATCATAGTAAGTACCTTTGCATTTGCTGTTTTTTGTAATGGAAAGCTTCATTTCCAGCGAACCGCTTTTTGCCTGCAATTTCTTCCGCGGTATATTCTTCCCTATCCAGAAAATACCGGATGGAAATATTCCATGGAATTTCTGTTTCCTGTAATGTTCCCTGATAATAAACCTTTTCCGCAGAGGATGAAAATGTAATCTTGTCACCTGCCTGATTGATTGCATCCGTCGTCGTCAGCATTTTCACAGCGGAGTAATCGCCATAATCGGTGACGTCCCCTCCGGCAAAGATATTCACAACGTTTATACTGTCTACCGTACCGTCCGCCTGCGTCATAACATAAACAACTTCTTCTTTGGAAGAAGCATCTTCCGCAGCAAATGCAGGTATGGAGCTGTTTACTGCAATGAAAACAGCCAGCGACAATGCAGTTATTTTTTTAAAATCGTTTCATTTTGTAATGCCTCCTTCGATTGTTTTGGTTGTTTTGGTTTCTTTATAATCAATCTGTCAAAAAACATACAGCAGTCCTGGAAGAACAAAAGATACAATGCCAAGGGGAGCAAAGTGTTCCGTTGCCAAGGAAATATCCAAGCTGGGAAAGCAATCCATGCGTCGATATTTCTCCAAGCAAAAAATCCTACGATTGTAAGCACGCCGCCGGACGTCAGAATTGAAACCGTAACAGAGGAAATGGTTTGAATAATTGCCTGCTTTTTATCATTTGTTTCACGTTCTTCTTTATATCTGTCTGAAAATAGAATTGCATAATCTACCGTTGCTCCTAACTGAATAGAACTGATAATCAGATAAGCAATGTAGAAAATGGTTTTATCCGCGAAATATGGGATTGACAAATTCAGCCAGATGGCGGTTTCAATCGCCAATACCAGAATAACCGGCAGTATAATGGACTTTGTTGTAAGCAGAAGCACCAAAAATACAGCGCCGATAGCCAGCAGATTTACTTTTTGTCATATCGGAAGTCACCGTATTCATCAAATCATACGTCGACACACCCTCACCGGCGAGATACCAGCTTCCTTCGTAATATTTTTTTCTGCTATATCCCGAATTTTCTTTACGAGGTCAAACGTTTCTTCTCCTTCATAATCCGCTTCCACCGATATAACCATCCGCGTATAATTATCAGAATTCAATTGGGAAAGCGTATCCGAATCCAGGTAGCTTTCCGGTATTTCTGCCCCGACGGTATCCACATAAGATAAAATGCTTGTAACCTGCGGCAACTCCTTCAGTTCATCGGATAACTCTTTTTGTGTCGCTGTACTTTCTTTCGGAACAAGCAAAACATAGGTGTCGCTTTCTCCAAAAATAGAATCTATATTTTGGGTATCCTTGCCCAGCTTTGTTTCTGTGCCAAATATATGCGATGAACCATAATAGAAATCATTTGCATTGGAAGCAAGATAACATGGCGCAATAATAACAACAACAAACACACACACAAGCGGAAGCATAATATGGAAAACAACCGTTCCGAATTTTTTTTGAAAGATGGCATAAATGACCGATGTGCGGATTTATCAATCCATTTATAAGTATAAAGGATAAAGACCGGCATAAATACAAATACCGTAATCAGGCTGATTACAATACCTTTGCCAGCGCCAGACCTAAATCCGGACCAATCTTGAATCGCATAAGGCAAAGCGCCAAAAATCCGATAACTGTTGTCAAACCGCTGGAAAGTATCGAAGTAGTCGACATACAAAGCGCATTTACCATTGCATTTTTTACGTCGGTTTCCTCTTTCCGGCATTCCTCAAAACGATGTATCAAAAGACCGAATAATCCAGTGAAACCGCTAATTGCAGAATATTTCCTGCCGCATTTGTCACAAAGGAAATTTCACCGAACATAAGGTTGCTTCCTGCATTGATAACAACAGCAACGCCTAATCCGATTAAGACAAGAAACGGTTCTGCCCATGAAGCGGTTGTCAAAAACAGTATAATTAACAAAAGTATAATTGCTATAATTGCAATTTTCCGGACTTCGCTTACTGTACTCGTCGTTGCCACAGCAGTTGAAACAGCGCTGCCCATCATGGAATTTTCCTCACCGATAATTTCCCGGATATCTGCTACAGCCTGAATTCGTTTGTGTTCTTCAATTGTAACAGAAAGCAATGCGTTTCCATCTTTGTAATATGTTTCAACCTCATCTTTGTCCATTGTTTCAATCGGTTCCGTAATATCAACCGCATCATCCAGCCATGTAACATCGGTTACTCCGTCTACCGACTGAATTTTTGCTTTATATGTCAGAACTTCCGGGATTGAAACATCTTCCAGCATAATACGGGCATTTGGAATTCCGCCATCATATTCCTGTTCCATCACGTCAAGCGCGACTGTAGATGCGCTTGTCGGCGGAAGGTAGTCATTCATATCATAATTTACTGCAATAAACTGCCTTAAAATAAGACAAATGACAAAGAGGACGGAAAAAGATTCCCAAAAATCAATTTTGGATGATTCACAATCTTATTGTAAAATTTCTTCATTCCTGTTACTCCTTTTACGTTCATGCATATTTTTTCGAAAGCTTATTTTTTTATAAAAAGCTTATTCTTTTATAGAAGCTTACTTTTTTATGGAAGCTTACTCTTTTATGAAAGCTTATTATATGAAACTATAGAAATCAGAACAACGGACAATTCCATTAAATTTGTGTAAATACGGACAATTGATACCGATTTGTGGTATAAATATATTTATAGAATGGTTAGTATCATATATCATCTCGACTTTCGTCTTGATGTGTTTTTCGCCTTATGTCGATGTCCGCAAGCGCACATCGCCACAAGGCTCAATATATCAAGTATATAACAAGTGCTGGTGAAGCGCATAATACCTTTTTACATGTTGTGCAAAATGCTGATGCCAGATGCAGGGGATATGAGGTCGCCGGTACTTAGGCACCGTATTTTTGCTGCCTTATGTACCGCTGCGAACCGAATCCAGTGCAAACGTCCTGCACTGGTATCCGGCATTTGCACAACATGTAAAAAGGAATTCTTTGCGTGTTTCACAAGCACCAAACAGAATAAATAGGAGGCAGCCTGTAAATGACACATAATGAAATATCGTTACAGACCAAAAAGAAACTTGCGGCATCCCTGAAGAAATTTATGATGTCCAAAAGCCTGAATACAATTACAGTTACAGATATTATTAATGATTGCGGCGTGAATCGAAAAACCTTTTTATTATCATTTTGAAGATATTTATGATTTATTAAAATGGATTTTAGAACAGGAAGCAGTTGAAGTTGTAAAGCAGTTTGATTTGATGGTGGATTATAAGGAGGCAATTTTATTTGTTATCAATTATGTTGAGGACAACGCCCACATTTTAGCCTGTGCCTATGACGCGCTGGGCAGAGAAGAAATGCGGCGTTTTCTATACCAGGATTTTATCAGCATCATCCTCCGAACGCTCATTGATAATGTAGAGAAAGAGATAGGATTATGTGTCGATAAAGAATTTAAAAAGCTTTGTATGCAACCTGTATACGGAATCCTTAGCCGGAATGCTGATAGACTGGTTTAAAAATCCACAAAATCAAAATAAAAGAGCAGATTTCAGAGTATCTTTTTATTATTTTCCGTTCATCCCTGCCGGAAATATTAAAAAATTCACCGAACTGCAAACCGGCAAATCCCGAACAGGAACCTGCCGATATTTAAAACACTGATATAACAGATATTTAACAAAGAAGGAAACATTTCCTGATAGCGAAATAAACGTTTCCCTTTAAGTAAAAAATGTTTTTAATGTTTTCTGTAAAAAGGCTTGCTTTTTTCCTCAGAACTTCTTATACTAGTACAGAAGAAAAAAATCCATACAAACATGTATGGATTTTCTTTCGGCGCGTGGCTCAGCTTGGTAGAGCGCTTCGTTCGGGACGAAGAGGTCGCAGGTTCGAATCCTGTCGCGCCGATTTTTTATTCTGTTTTTTATATCCATTTAAATTCTGTCTGCGAAAGGAAGGTATCCGGGCAAATCATCTGACTGCCACGATTTCCTATAATCCACGCACCTGCCGGACAAATTCCAGAATTTTTGCGCCATCCTTTCCGGTTCCGCTTTCATTTTCAACCCCGGAACTGGTATCCGCACCGTCCAACTGTGTGGCGGCAAGCGCCGCCGCTACATTTTCAGGATTCAATCCGCCTGCAAGAAATGCAAATTTTTCATCACGCGGAAGGTTGTCGAGAACGGACCAGTCAAATGTCTTTCCGCTTCCCGGAACCTGCGCGTCAAAAATATATCCCTTTACAATATCTGCCCTATGATATTTTTCATAATCGGACAAATCATGCACATTAAATGCCTTGAGTACCGGGATTTGAATGCTGTTTAATACGTCATCGCTGATATCTCCATGAATCTGTATCATTTGAATACCGGCATCCTCAATTGCCCGAATCTGTTCGAGATTCGGGCATACGGTAACTGCTACAGAAACAATCTCTTTCTTCAGACATTTTATAATTGAAGCCGCTTTCTCCACCGATATATTCCGCTTGCTTTTCGGAAAGAACATCACCATGCCCATGTAATCGACAGCCGCCTCATTCAGATATTCTGTTTCCCGCTCATCTGTAATGCCGCAGATTTTCACCTTTTTCATAAATATCATTCTGTCCTTTTTCTCTATTTCTGTATCCCGTCCGTTTGTTTATTTGCAGAGTTCTTCTGCGAGTGCGTCAATCTGTGCAATTCCTGCGTCTGTAATTGCCGCTTTTATCTGTACTGTCGTATCCGTAAATGTCAGGTTTTTGCTGTTTTCAAGCATACCCCGGATAACCTTCGCAGCCATTGGCGCCCATGTACCATTTTCAATAATTCCGATTGTACGGTTCTGAATATTACGCTCCGTCAGATGATTGATAAATTCTTTCATAAATGGGAAAATATCTCCGTTATAATAGTTGTCGTTGCAAATACCAGCTTCCCATAGCGGAATGCATCTTCTACAGCTTCTGCCATATCGCAGCGGGCAAGGTCGTTGACTGCAACTTTTGGGCAGCCCTTTTTCTTCCAGCTTTGCCGCCAGCAGTTCTGCCGCTTTCTTTGTGTTTCCATAAACCGACGTATATGCAATCATAACGCCATCTGATTCAACCCCATACGAAGACCATGTGTTATAAAGGTCCATGTAATAATCAAGATTTTCAGTCAGTATCGGTCCATGGAGCGGACAAATAATCTGAATGTCCAGCGCTGCTGCCTTTTTCAGCAATGCCTGCACCTGCACACCGAACTTTCCAACAATTCCAAAATAGTAACGACGTGCTTCGCATGCCCAGTCTTCTTCCACATCAAGCGCGCCGAATTTGCCAAATGCATCTGCGGAGAAAAAATAACTTTATCTGCATTGTCATAAGTCATCATAACTTCTGGCCAGTGAACCATCGGAGCCATAACAAATGTCAGTTCATGCGTGCCAAGCGAAAGTTTATCGCCCTCTTTTGCAATGATACGTCTGTCAGCATAATCGGTTCCAAAGAAATTTTTTCATCATATTAAATGCCGGAGCGGTTGCAACAACAACTGCACTTGGGTATTTCTCCAGAAACTTTGCCGCATTTGCCGAATGGTCCGGCTCCATATGCTGAACCACCAGATAATCTGGCTGTCTGCCCGCAAGCGCGCCCTCCAGATTTGCAAACCATTCTTCTGTAAAATTCTGGTCTACCGTATCCATAACAGCAATTTTCTCATCCAGAATCACATATGAATTATACGCCATTCCATTCGGGACGATATACTGTCCTTCAAACAAATCCAACATATGGTCATTTACGCCTATGTACTTGATATCTTCTGTAACTTTCATCTTTATTCTCCTTATCTCATTCTTTATTTACAGGCGTTTGTGAAACGCTGAAATCTTTGTATTGGTTGTGCAAATACAAGTATGCCAGCGCAAGGACGTTTTCACTTGATTCGGTCTGCAGCGGTACATAAGGCAGCAAAATACGGTGCCTAAGTACCGGCGACCTCATACCCCCTGCATCTGGCATCATGCATTTGGCACAACCATACCAAAATAATACGTTTCACAATCACCTATTCTCCATTTATCATTAAGTGTAAACTGCACGAACCCTTAATCAACCGACTTTAATGATTCTGCCATATTAATCCGTTCCAGCCGAACAGACATCACCAGATTGACGACAAAATTAAATACCAGCGTCAACAGGATGCTGTACACATAACTGAGGGGTGCAATATGCACATCAAAGGATACCATATCTACATGTATCTGGTCTATAACAAAACGATGCAGGAAAATCCCAAGTACCAGTCCAACTGCGATTCCAAGCGCTGTCAGTACCCAATTTTCCCGAAAAACGTACGACGATGTTTCTTTTCGGAAAAAAGCCGAGAACTTTTACTGTTGCAATCTCGCGGATTCGTTCTGTAATATTAATATTCGTCAGATTATACAGAACGATAAACGCCAGCGCCGCTGCTGCCAGAATCACCACAAAAACAATATAATCCAGACTTTTCATCATCTGCGACAGTCGTTCTTTCATATCCTGATTCACCGTAACAGCCGACACCTGATTTTCTGCCATCAATTCTGCCGCCGCCTCATGTGTATCCAGTCCTTCTTTTAAATTATAATAGATAGAGCGATATTCCGGTTTCTCGCCCATCTGCTCCTGATACGTTTCAGGAGAAATATAGACGTAATTATACACATGATTTTGAAGATGCCGGAAACCGTCACCTGCATTTCCTCCATGTCGCTGTTTCGAATCGTTATTTTATCCCCAACTTCTATATCATAGCGGTCCGCAAGCGCATTATTGATAACCGCCTCATTCAGTCCCGGATAAGCAATCGACGCATCTTTGCTGTCATGAAAATCAATATAGGTTCCAACATGCTCCGGCTCCTCAAACAGAACCAGATTTTGACAGATTTTATACTTTCCTTCTCTACAAGGTCCCAGCTTGTTTCACTGACAAAATCGTAATTTTCCGCTGTTTCCGCCAGTTTATCCACCAAACTGTTCTGATTGCTTCTATCCATCGCCTGTGTCAGATTAATCGTACCATCCGATAACTGAATTTCCTCGTACTGCTGATTTGCAAATCCGGCAATCGAATCATCAATACCAAATCCGGTCAACAGCAGCGCGGTACATCCGCTGATTCCAATAATCATCATAAAGAACCGCTTTTTATATCGGAAAATGTTCCGAGCCGATACCTTGTGTAAAAAACTTTAAATGTTTCCAGATAAATGGAATCCGTTCCAGAAGCACGCGTTTTCCTGCCTTTGGCGCCTTTGGACGCATTAACCCTGCCGCTGTCTCCGCCAGTTCATGCCGACAAGAAACCCACGTTGTTCCAAGTGAACAAAGCATAGCGACCGCCAGAACAATCACCGCCAGCTTCCAGTCAAATACCGACTCCAGTTTCAAATCCACATACATCATGTGGTAAGCGTTCCAAATAACTCTTGGGAACGCAAAGCATCCTCCAAAATATCCAACCACGCAGCCAGTAAATGCGGCAGTTCCGGAATAAATCATATACTTAGCCATAATGGTATGTCCGCTATAACCAAGAGCTTTTAACATACCAATCAGCGTACGTTCTTCCTCAACCATCCGGTTCATCGTCGTCATACATACAAGGACTGCGACCAGAACGAAAAACAGCGGAAATACTTTTTTGCAATACCATCTACAATATCGGAATCGCTTTCAAAACAGGCATATCCTATATTGGTTTCCCTGCCAAGAATGTAATAACTGACGTCCTCCGCGTCTGAAAGGCTCACATCTTTCACCATTTCCTCTGTAAGACCGGTCTGCATCAGCAAATCCTGATACCGCTTCGTTACGCGTTCCTCACAAATAGAATCCCATGCATCCTTTTTCTCATCAATAAAATCCTCATATTCATCTGAATAAAGCGCATAGTTTTCTTCAAAGCATACAAATACATCGGTATAATAATCGCAGTTAAATACCTCCGGCAAAACATAGATAAAACCGGATATCTTACCATTTCCAATCGTTGTGGTTCCACGTTCAAAATTAATATAATAAGACGACCGAACCGTTCCCGTAACTGTAAACTGCTTCGTATTTAACTGTGACGTCACATCATCGCTGTTCGTATCCGTCACCGTTATGACGTCTCCAACCGCTACATCTGTAAGCCGGTTATCCACGACGCATTCATCTTCTGCTTCCGGCAGACGTCCTTCCACCAGTTGTATGTTATTCACATGCTCAGGCACAGACATCGTTTTCAGTACATTTTCATTTTCGCCTAACCCGTCATACAGAATATCAAATGAGTAACTGCCTTCTGCATACCGCACCTGGTCTTCTTCTGCAAATGTCTCCACATCCTCATCCGTAAAACCAAGCGTAGACAACAAATGCAAATCATAGAAATTTCATTTCCTGCAAAAAATCTGATACCGTTTTTACCATAAACGGTTTCGTTTCTTTTCAGACCTGAGAAAAAATCCTACGCCGAGGGCTATAATTGCAAAGATAGCCATAAAACGTCCGAAGCTGTTTTTTATTTCCCGAAATGTCGTACGCCGCATCATTGATTTCATAAGGCACCTACCATTCTAGTTCTTCTACATTTTTAATGTTATCATTTAATACAACCTTTTCCACCGTACCGCTTTTGACCGTAATAATCCGGTCCGCCATCGCTGTCAACGCCTGATTATGGGTAATTACAATAACCGTTGTTCCGGTGTTCCGGCAGGTATCCTGAAGCAGCTTTAATACGGACTTTCCGGTGTTGTAATCCAATGCGCCTGTCGGTTCATCGCAGAGCAGAAGTTTCGGATTTTTCGCCAAAGCTCTGGCAATCGCCACTCGCTGCTGCTCTCCGCCGGATAACTGTGCCGGAAAGTTTGCCATTCTGTCCTCCAGACCTACCTGTTTTAATACATCCGCGGCATTTAACGGATTTTTGCAAATCTGCGCCGCCAGTTCCACATTTTCAAGCGCAGTCAGATTCTGTACCAGATTGTAAAACTGAAACACAAATCCTACGTCATATCTCCGGTATGCCGTCAACTGTCTTTTATTCAGCTTTGAGATTTCGCTGCCATCCAGGAACACGCTTCCATCGGATAACGTATCCATACCTCCTAAAATGTTCAAAACGGTAGTTTTTCCTGCGCCCGATGCGCCGACAATGACGCAGAACTCGCCTTTTTCTATTTCAAAGTTTACATCCCGAAGGGCATGAATTTCAACCTCACCCGTCTTATAAACTTTCTTAACATCTTTAAATTCTACATATGCACACATCGGTTCTCCCCTCTTTCTACTCGCTTCTAAGTGCAATAACCGGGTCTTTCTTTGCCGCCATCTTCGATGGAATAAAGCCGCCAATCAGCGTCAGAACGACACTGATAATAACAAGTATCCACGCCGCCTTTAACCGGAAGGGAAGATACACCCGCTACATTGACATACCCTTCAATCACCTTGCTGATTGGAATATTCAACAGCACTGTTACAAGGATACCAATAATACCGGAAACCAGTCCGATAATAAATGTTTCCGCATTGAATACACGGGAAATATCTTTCTTGGACGCTCCAATACTTCTTAAAATACCAATTTCCTTTGTACGTTCCAGTACAGAAATATAAGTGATAATACCAATCATAATCGACGATACGACAAGCGATATCGCTACAAATGCAATTAATACATATGTGATGGCGTCTATAATTTTCGTAACAGAAGAAAGCATCAGACCGATATAATCCGTATAGGTAATCTTGCTGTCCGGATTGGCTTCATTATATTTATCAATTAACTCGGTCAGTTTATCTTTATCTGCAAACTCTGAGCAATACAAACTGATAACGGAAGGATTGGAAAGGTCTGCAAATCCAAGTTTTTCCATGTTGTCTTCATATACGTTGATGTGGATTTTGCAAAATATCCCTGCTCCTTTAACATTTCAAAAAGCTGTTCATCCGACATAGTTGAAACGTACGCCATCTGTTCTTCTGACAGATTCATTGACGCAATTATCTGCTCCATATCAACCTGACTCATATCGATTTCTTCTCCATCTTCAAATGGAAGTCCGGTAAATACATCTGTTTCCTGATTGTCCATCTGCTGCTTCACAATCTCTGCTTTTTCATTTTCCGACACGACATATTCTGCTAATTCTGACGTATAGCCTACCATGCCTGCGTCGATGGAAGTTCCATAAGAAGAATCACTCTGACGGATAATACCGCAAATCTGAATATCCAGACCGTTGCTGATAATATCTTTCATATAATCTTCATCTGCGCTCATATCCGTCCATGTTCCATCCGCATTCTTCTGATACAAATCCGAAGGAAGCACGAGCTTAAACTTCATATTTAATAAGTCATCATAGGAAAAACTCAACTCATCCAGTTCTTCATACTCATTTCCTGCCATAATGTCTGCAACCATATCACCCAAATCAGAAGCATCCCGAATTCCAAGCGTATATAATGTAAAATCGCTGATTTCGTTGTTCTTATCAATTACAAGAACGACTTCATTTTTGTTCTCCGGCCAATGACCTGCAACTACATCATACTGTTCATCCAGAAGTTCCTGATTATCCATCAACTGCGCCCACATATCCATGGAACTGGAACCATAGCTGAACGCTGACATAAATCCGGAAAGCGATTCCTGCGATTCTGCCATATCGCCAAATCCCATTTCCTGCATCATAATACTCGGATTGACCTGCTGCGTTCCGCCAACAGCATTCTCGTTAAAAAAATGTACATCGGAGTATCATATGTGTATTTAATATCACTGACAACATCCTGAAAACCATTTGACTCATCTTCAATATATTTCTTAAAAGATTCCAAATCGTTGTCTTTCACTTCAGAAAGCATGGCAACAAGCAAATCGCCCCATTACATCACCGGAATAAACCTTATCTTCCTCATGCTCGGTCGTATCTTCTTCCTCGTCCGTATTGTTCGTCATCTCTGAAAGGAGGTCCGAGTAGTCCATCGCCTGTTTCTGAATCTCGATTGGATAAGAAGACAGCGTCTGTTCCTGCACGTCATTGATATAATCCTGAAAACCGCTGGACAAAGAAAGAATCAACGCAATACCGATAATACCGATACTTCCGGCAAATGCTGTAAGTAAGGTTCTTCCCTTTTTGTCAGCAGATTGTTGAAACTCAAAGAAAATGCTGTAAAATGGACATTGAAGTCTTTCTTGGTGCATATGCTTCTTCCGCCTCTTTTGCTTCTTCCTCATCGGAAAATGGTGCGGAATCATCAATAATCTTTCCATCTAACAATTTAACAATTCTCGTGGAATACGTTTCCGCCAGTTCCGGATTGTGCGTTACCATAATAACCAGCTTTTCACCGGCAATCTCTTTTTAACAACTCCATAATTCTGTACGCTCGTCTCGGAATCCAACGCACCGGTCGGCTCATCCGCAAGCAGAATATCCGGGTCGTTAATCAATGCTCTGGCAATCGCTACTCTCTGCATCTGGCCGCCGGACATCTGGTTTGGCTTTTTGTCGAGCTGGTCGCCAAGACCTACTTTTTCCAGTACCTCTTTCGCACGTTTTCTTCTTTCCGCTTTTGAAACGCCGGACAACGTAAGCGCCAGTTCCACATTTGACAAAACCGTCTGATGCGGAATCAGATTGTAACTCTGGAATACAAATCCAATCGAATGATTCCGGTAGGAATCCCAATCCCTTGCTTTAAATTCCTTTGTTGATTTTCCATTTATAATCAAATCGCCGCTTGTATACTGGTCCAGACCGCCAATGATATTCAAAAGCGTCGTTTTACCACAGCCGGACTGTCCGAGAATAGAAACAAATTCATTCTTTCTGAAATTTATGGAAATTCCTTTCAGCGCATGAATGACTTCATCGCCCCCCGCCTGGTAATCCTTTACAACTTCCTTTAATTGAAGCATTTCTTTTCCTCCTATAATATAGATATGAAAATGATACCATTAAGAAAAAAACCATTTCAAGGAAATGACGAATTGTTTTATAAATGTTTTACAGAATCCATACAATGTTTTTATGAATATCCGCCGGATTTTCTTTGTAAAATATTTTGTTGTTTACTGTATTTTGATAGTATTTGATATTTCGGCAGTAAAACAGATACCATCGTCAATCTGTCTGGCAGAAATGGAACCATTATGCAAATCTGTGACTTTCTTTGCTATCGAAAGCCCTATGCCATGTCCGCCGGTTGCAGACGTGCGCGACAAATCCGGGCGGTAAAACCTATCAAAAAAGATTTTTTAAATTGACTTTTTTCTCCAGCTCTGCTGTATTAAAGATACTGAAAACCGCATATTTCCCTGTATTTGTCAACGTAATCCGTATGTTTCCGGCATCCGTAACATATTTTGAAGCATTTTCTATCAGGCTCGAAACCAGCATATTTAACAATCTGGCATTTCCATTCAATATAACATTATCTGCAATTTCCATTTGCAGCTCAATCTGTTTCTGCTGAAATACCTCGCTGAAACTGTCGGTCGTTTCTTTTACCACACTGCTGAGATTGACGGGTTCTGCATAAAGATTTCCGTCAAATTCTTCCATCTTGGACAGCGTCAACAGTTCATCAATCAGATAATTCATATGTCCGACCTGTTCAGAAATGTTGCCAAGCCATTCATTTCCCCATTTTTTTATATTCGAGGACTTCTGCATTGGCAGAAATTATCGAAAGCGGCGTTTTCAACTCGTGGCTTGCATCTGTAATAAACTGCTTCTGCTTATTTGCATTTTCTACAAACGGATTCAGAACACGCTTTGAAAATATTGCAAATGTCAGCGTCACAAGTACCGCAAAAAAGAATGGAAACGGACGCTATAATCAATGTAATAACACGCTGCAGGGCAAAGCTTTCGCGGGGCAGTCAAGCAAAATAACAATATCCTTCCCGTCTTTATCTGTCGTTATCCGGTAACGGTATTCACCGATATATCCGGTAGTCTTACCCGATGCGACTGCTGTTTCCGCCATTTCATAGGCAGTATCCTCATCTACCGAAGCGACATGTTCCAAATCGGTTTCCTCTGGTTCCATATTATTGTCCAGACAAACAATGAAATATCTGGTTTTAAATGCAGATTCCTCATTAAAAATAATGAAGTCATAGGAATCACCCGGCGGCATTTCATTGTATTCCTGCATCTGCGGCACCGTTCCATTGTATGTACTGATAATCTGCGTCATACCGTCTGCCTGATGTTTGTTATAATTTTTCAAAGAAAAATAGACAAGTATAAAAATCAAAGTAAAAACAAGCACCGCAGACAAAAAGCACAATAAAGACCATTTTTTTCCTTAATTTCTGTGTTGACATCCGTTTTCTCCTGTTATAATTGTTTCGTTTCTTCTGTTACAATTCTTGCATTTCTATATTTTTTTTTCTGCTGTAATTCTTTTGTGTTTCTATATTTTTTTTCTGTTATGACTCTCGTGTTTCTTCTATATAATAATGTCCTTTTTTTATTCTGACATATGGTTTCTTCCGCCTGTATCTGCAGAAGTTTATTTCTCAGATACGATATATACAACTTTACAGTATTTTCATCCTGCTCTCCATTCCACACGATTTCATTAATTCTCTGGGACGAAAACGGATATTCCGGCTGTTTCATAAACAACGCGAGCAATTCACATTCTTTACTGCTTAGCTGCAGACTGCTGTTGTCCGATTTCAATGCGAATGTCTTACAGTCAAGCGAAATATTTCCATATTTTAAGACCGTATCCTTATACGTTTCATTTCGTCGGATAATGGAACCCAATCGTGCTATCAGCTCCTTCATCGCAAAGGGTTTCCCCAGATAATCGTCCGCGCCTGTCGTCAATCCCTCAATCCGGTTCTCCAGTGAAGTTTTTGGCGGTCAGCATCAGAACCGGCGTATATATTTTGTTTTTCCGCATTTCCATCAACACCTGCATTCCATCCTTTTTTTGGCATCATAATATCCAGTACAGCGGCGTCATAATATCCGGATTTCAAATGATGAAGCGCAGCGTCGCCATCATAAACAGCATCCACATCATAATTTTCAATTTTTAAAATTTCCGTTACCGCCATCGAAAGCTGCGGCTCGTCCTCAGCATAAAGTATTTTCATTTTTTCCTCCTTACTGCGCTTGTATGATTTCTCTTATCGTCTGCATCGAAAGGTCTGTGGACGCAATTTCATCCGCACACCGCTTCAATTCATTTCCAATTAAATCTGCATTTTCTACATTTTTCTTATATTTCAGTTCATGCTCCAGACTTGCCCAGCAATCCATAGCAATGGTTCGAAGCTGAATTTCTGCCATAATGAAATCCAAATTGGAGCATACCGCCGGAAGCTTCAATATAACATGCAGACTTCTATACCCATTTCGGCTTCGGCGCCGCAATATAATCCTTTATCCTGACGACTTCCCAGCAGTCTGATTCCTTTACCCATTCGAGTATTCCATATATATCACCGATAAAATGAGTTACAACCCTTACGCCTATAATATCTGACAGGGATGTCAGTCCGGCATACACCGTTTCTGGCAACCCATTTTTTGTCCAGTTTTTCTCTCAGACTGGTCGCGCTTTTGATTCTGCTTCTGATATGTTCCGCAGGCGCATAGTTCGATTCTTTTGTCATTTTCTCCAGTATTCTGTCCATTTCCATCAATATCATATTTTTTTTTTCAAGCAGCGTGTCCGCATAATTTCCATAAAACATCAAATCGTCTTTATCCATTTTCATCACCTGTTTCAACTTCTCTTGTTATATACGATAGTAATAGGTAATTGCGAAACGCGGAGTTCTTTGTATTGGTTGTGCAAATGCAAGTATGCCAACGCAGGACGTTTGCACTTAATTCGGTCTGCAGCGGTACATAAGACACCAAAGTACGGTGTCTAAGTACCGGCGACCTCATATACCTGCTTATGGCATCATGCATTCTGCACAACCATTATGAAAGATTCATAGTTTCGCAATTACTTATACGATAATAAAAATGAGATGTGAAAAAAATATTGTTTTTTGCTTTATCAAACTGTGAATTCAGACGTTGTACGGACGACTGCGTATCTACCATTATAACGACCTTATTTTTTTTATGTTGACAAAAAACTGCGTCGTAGCACTACCTGCATATCTGCTTTTATAAATACCTTATTTTTTTTATATTGACAAAAATCGCTGCATTGTAATGTATAAATTTATCAACTTTTTCTAAATATCTTTTATTTTAGAAGCAAATAATGTATAATGACGACAGAGTTGGGCAATTGCGCCCAAAATAATAATGATAATGGAGGATTTTAAAATGTTAGTTTCAGCAAAAGAAATGTTGAACAAGGCAAAAGCCGGTAAATATGCAGTTGAGACAGTTCAACATCAATAACCTTGAGTGGACAAAGTCTGTTCTTTTAACTGCTCAGGAATTAAACAGCCCTGTTATTTTAGGTGTATCAGAAGGCGCCGGTAAGTATATGACTGGTTTTGAAACAGTTGCAGCTATGGTTAAGGCTATGGACGAAGAACTTGGAATTACAGTTCCTGTTGCTCTTCACCTTGACCACGGAACTTACGAAGGATGCTACAAGTGTATCAAAGCCGGATTTACATCTATTATGTTTGACGGTTCTCATTATCCAATTGATGAGAACATCGCAAAGACAAAGGAATTAGTTGCAGTTGCTCATCAGTTAGGTCTTTCTATTGAAGCAGAAGTTGGTTCAATAGGTGGCGAGGAAGATGGTGTTGTCGGCATGGGCGAATGCGCAGACCCAAATGAGTGCAAGGCAATCGCTGATTTAGGTGTTGATATGCTTGCTGCAGGTATCGGAAATATTCATGGAAAATATCCGGAAAACTGGCCGGGGACTCAGCTTTGAAACACTTGCTGCAGTTCAGGAAAAAGACCGGTACTATGCCGCTCGTTCTTCATGGTGGTACAGGTATCCCTGCTGACATGATTAAGAAAGCCATTTCTCTTGGCGTTTCCAAGATTAATGTAAATACTGAATGCCAGCTTGCTTTCCAGGAAGCAACCAGAAAATATATCGAAGCTGGTAAAGATATGGAAGGCAAAGGGATTTGACCCTCGTAAACTTCTTGCTCCGGGCGCTGAAGCAATCAAAGCTACTGTTAAGGAAAAGATGGAATTATTCGGTTCTGTAGGAAAGGCTTAAATAAAAAAAAGTATTCCGATATTGTCTCTGCGTAAAAATTCTTTTCATGTATAATAATATGCACATGAATGTTTTTTACAAGGAGGAACAGAATGGAAGAAAAAAAATCTTAACCGAATCAAATTTAACTGAATTTCATTTATATTTAGTAAAAGAAGAAAAAAAGCATGGCAACCGTAGATAAATATCTGCGGGATGCGCATGCTTTTTTGTTTTTGCAAACGAAACGCCGGTAACAAAAGAGCTGGTTATTTCCTATAAAGAAATGCTTATCCGACGAGGCTACGCAGTCCACTCGATAAATTCAATGCTTGCCAGTCTGAACAGCCTGCTTGCTTTCCTCGGCTGGCACGATTGCAGGGTAAAAACCTGAAAACCCAGCGGCAAATCTATTGCCCGGAAGAAAAAAGAATTAACTCATTCGGAATACGTCCGGCTGTTGAAAGCGGCAGAAAAACAACCCCAGCTTCGGCTTATCATGGAAACCATATGCAGCACCGGAATACGGGTATCGGAATTACATCATTTTACCGTAGAAGCGATACGAATGGGAGAAATCATTGTCTGCTGCAAAGGCAAAACACGAACGATACTGCTGCCAAAAAAACTAAAAAGCGGCTGCTGCATTATGCAGAGAGCCACAATATTTTATCGGGATTGATTTTTATTACAAAAAACGGAAAGCCGATAAAACCGCAGCAATATCTGGAGTCAGATGAAAAAAAACTTTGTAATACGGCAAAGGTCAAGTCAAGCAAGGTATTTCCCCATAATCTGAGAAAACTTTTTGCACGCACCTTTTATGGAATGGAAAAAGATATTGCCGGATTGGCTGATATTTTGGGACACAGCAACGTCAACACCACAAGAATCTATATCATGAGTACCGGGACAGAGCATCGACGAAAGCTGGAACGCCTGGGGCTTGTGGTCTGAAAAATAAAAAATCTACATAATATAAATTATGTAGTATCACAAAAGCTCCTTTCATTTAACTTATGCGTTTTATATTTAATACATAATATAAATTATGTAGTAACCCCACCACTTTTCAAGAATACCTGATAATATTTTATAGTTGAATCATAACAAGGAAAGAAAAGAATGTCAACACCATTTTCCGGTTATTTGCAGCACAAATACACCTTGACAACTCTTTGAATAAAAAAGCGCTGAAGGTGTAACTTTGTTGGTGCAAATCTTGCCATATTTCCTTTGTTATATTATAAAAACGGACAATTTCTTTATAGAACTGTCCGTCTGTTCCTCTTTTTTTCTCCTCAGTAAAAATTTGTTTTACTACATAATTTATATTATGTTATAAAAATTTCAGGAAACCAGAATATTTTATAACACTATATTTTTATAAAGCATTTTAAAGATGATACGAAATGAAAGTGCTTAACCAAAAATATAGTATGAATCTTTCAAAATATAATAGGTAATTGCGAAACTTTAAAGCTTTTATCATTGTTGTACAGAATCAAGTGCAAACGTCCTGCGTTGGCATACTTGCATTTGCACAACCAATACAAAAGATTTTCGCATTTCGCAAACGCCTATCAAAATGCAAAAAAAAAAGGAGAAGGTTTTTATGATGAAAAAAATTTTTATTAACACTTGGAATTGCGACAGCAGCTATCTGCTCATTTTCAAGGATGTCGGCAGTTTCCGCTGCAGAAAACAGCGGCGATAACAATACGGAAATAACAGAAACTGCTGAACTTAGCAGCACGAATATTAACAATCCGGATGTTATTACCGTTTCTTATGGAAGCACGTTGGCAAAAGCGGAAGCGAATTGTGTTCCATATGTAAAATCTTATAGCTGGGATAGCGAATATGGTGAAGACCCTGCACCGATTGAATATGCAAAATTTACTTTAACGCAAAAAAGCTATGTAAAAATATCCGCAAACCACACAACCACAAAAAGTTATACATTCCCATATGGAAAATCTACGGTTAATCTCTATTCAAACAAGGGATATTCCGTTTTATTGGGTGATACCGGTTTTGACAATACCGAAAGCTGGGTAAGTCCTTCTATTTATGTAGAATTGGATGCCGGTACTTACTATTTGTCTTTAAATGTGAAAAACAATCACGGTTTCTCATATGACTTTACAGGCTATGTCAACGTCGCTGCAGTGAAAAGCAACAAAGGGCGTTACCGTAAAGAAAACCATAAAAACAGCACTAAAAATGCCGCTACGTTAAAAGTTTCAACGTCAGGTATTGGTGAAGTTACATCCATTTCCTATTTGGAAGGTAAGAAAACAGCTTCATCCTCCTGGAGCGGAGCAACCGAATTAAAGAGCAATAAGGTAAAATTAAAAAAAAGAATGGATGGGTAACTTTCCAGATTCAGACCGAATATTACACTACATATAAGCAATATAAAGTAACCGGTATTGATACTACAAAACCAACCGTAAAGGGGTGTAAAAAACAAAAAAGTCTTATAAGAAACCTGTAACTATCAAATTCAGCGATAAGTCGTCCGGCATTAAAAAAGCTACGTTAAATGGTAAAAAAATCAAGTCGGGCAAAAGGTGAAAAAGGCTGGCAGCTATACTCTTAAGGTTTGGGATAAAGCAGGAAACTGTCGTGTTGTGAAATTCAAAATTAAGAAATAGAGATAGTTTTCTTATAGTCTTATAATGGCAGGCAGTTTTCACTGTGTATATACATGAAAACTGCCTGTTATCTTTTTTTTTTGCTGCATTGCCATTCCGGCATTTACAGATATCGTTTCAAATATTGTCCGGTATAGGAATCTTCACAGGCTGCAACTTCTTCCGGCGTTCCTTTTGCAATAACCGTTCCACCGCCATCGCCGCCTTCCGGTCCCATGTCGATGATATAATCCGCTGTCTTGATCACATCCAGGTTATGCTCGATTACAACAACGGTATTTCCACTGTCACTAAGTCTGCGCAAAATATCTACCAACCGGTGTACATCCGCAAAATGCAGTCCGGTAGTCGGCTCATCTAAGATATAAATTGTATTTCCGGTTCCCCGTCTTGCGAGTTCCGTCGCCAGCTTCACACGTTGGGCTTCCCCGCCGGATAAGGTAGTCGATGGCTGTCCCAGTTTGATATAACCAAGTCCAACATCCTTTAACGTCTCAATTTTCCGAAGAATGCTCGGAACATTTGAGAAGAATTCAAAGCCTCATCTACGGTCATATCCCAGGACATCATAAATACTTTTTCCTTTATATTTTACTTCCAGTGTCTCTCGATTATAGCGTCTGCCACCGCACACTTCACATGGAACATATACATCCGGAAGAAAATGCATCTCGATCTTAATAATTCCATCCCCGCGGCATGCTTCACATCTTCCGCCGGATACATTAAAGGAAAATCTTCCTTTTTCTTATATCCTCTCGCCTTTGCATCTTTCGTATTTGCAAACAAATCCCGAATCATATCAAAAACTCCGGTACATCTGGCAGGATTGGAACGGGGAGTTCTTCCCATCGGGGACTGGTCGATATTGATCACCTTATCCAGCGCATCATACCCGATAATGTGGTCGTGCAGTCCCGGCTTTATGCGGCTCCGGTTCAGCCTTCTGGCAAGCTTCTTATATAAAATCTCGTTTACAAGAGAACTTTTGCCGTAACCGTAAACTCCAGTCACACAAACCATGATGCCAAGCTGAATATCGACGTCGATATGTTTCCAGATTGTTTTCCCTTGCATTTTGAATCGTCAGCCATCCACTCGGTTTTCTTCGTTCCTCAGAGACCGGAATATTCTTTCTTCCGCTTAAATAATCTCAGGTAATCGAATTCTCGCACTTCATAATTTCTTCTGCCGTTCCTCGGCAACGACATAACCACCGTTCTCACCGGCGCCCGGTCCAATATCAATAATATAATCCGCCGCACGCATCGTATCTTCATCATGTTCCACTACAATCAGCGTATTTCCTAAATCCCGGAGATTTTCCAAAGCTCCAATCAGCTTATCATTATCCCGCTGATGGAGTCCGATGCTTGGTTCATCCAGAATATATGCAACGCCAACCAGTCCGGAACCAATCTGTGTTGCCAGACGGATACGCTGCGCCTCGCCGCCGGATAACGTACCGGTTGCCCGGTAAAGCGCCAGGTAATCCAGACCAACATCCATCAGAAAATGCAGTCTGGCACGAATCTCTTTCAAAACTGCGCCGCCAATTCATCATTTGCCGCTCAGACAATTGAATCGTATCCATAAATTTGGTCAAATCCTCAATCGACATTCTTGTCAATTCATCAATATTTTTGTCTGCTACCGTAACTGCCAGAGCAGTTGGTTTCAATCGTTTTCCCTTACATTCTTCACATGGTGTAATCGTCATAAAGGTTTCATATTCTGCCTTCGTGGTTTCTCCGCCTGTCTCCCGGTATCTTCGCTGTACATTCTGAATCAGACCTTCAAATGTAATATCATACACGCCTTCTCCACGCTGTCCCTTATAATGAACTTTTACCGGTCTGCTGTTTTTACCATAAATAAGCAAATCCTTTATCTCATCGCTGTAATCCTGAAATGGCGTATCCAGAGAAAAAATGATACTCCTCTGCCAACGCCCGCAATACCGCATTCGTAAAGCTCTTACTGTCATTACAGGACTGCCATCCCAAAACAACAATCGCGCCTTCGTTGATGGAAAGTTTGGTATCCGGTATCATCAAATCCGGGTCAAATTCCATCTTAAATCCAAGACCGGAACAACACGGACAGGCGCCAAACGGATTATTAAAGGAGAAACTTCTCGGTTCAATTTCATCAATACTGATTCCGCAATCCGGGCAGGAAAAACTGTCCGAAAAATTGAGAATCTCATTTTCTCCTTCCTCTTTAATAATTTCTATCTTCATCAAGCCTTCCGCCATCCGTAACGTAGTTTCTACGGAATCGGTCAGTCTCCGTTCCATATCGGGACGGACAACCAAACGGTCCACAACAATATCAATGTTGTGCTTTTTGTTCTTCTCCAGTTTTATTTCTTCGGTCAGCTCATACATACTGCCATCAATGATTGCACGAACAAATCCACTTTTTCGCAGCTTTTTCCAGCAATTTTACATGCTCGCCTTTTCTTCCCCGGATAACCGGCGCAAGTACCATAAACCGCGTCCGTTCCGGCAGATTCATTATTTCATCCACCATCTGGTCCACGCTCTGTCTGCTGGATTACCTTTCCGCAGTTCGGGCAATGCGGAATACCCGCACGCGCAAACAGAAGCCGGAAATAATCATAAATTTCCGTTACCGTCCCTACCGTAGAACGCGGGTTCTTATTCGTCGATTTCTGGTCGATGGAAATTGCCGGAGAAAGACCTTCTATCTTCTCCACGTCCGGTTTCTCTGCCTGTCCAAGAAACTGTCTTGCGTAGGAAGACAGCGACTCCATATATCTACGTTGTCCTTCCGCATAAACGGTATCAAATGCCAGTGAAGATTTTCCCGAACCGGATAATCCTGTCATAACAACAAACTTATCTCTTGGAATTTTCACATCTATATTTTTTTCAGATTATGCTCTTTGGCACCTTTAATGGTAATATATTTGATATCACTCATTTTCTTAATCCTTTCTGCTATACTACATTTTCAATCCTTGCGAAACGCCAGAAAAACTTACTTATGCTATGCAAATCACAGATACCATCGGGGTTATTTATCATAATCCCCGCAGGGTTTCTTTGTATTTTTTTCAATTCGTCTCTGACAATCGCTGCCATTTCAAAGTTCAGGTCTGCTGCCGCCATATTCATCTTCTTTGTCAGCTTTTCAATCATGGCTTTCAGCTCTTTCTTCGTCATGGATTCCATGTCTTTCTGCGGTTCCGAAACCGCTTTTTCTTCTGTCACTTCATTTGTAATCAAATCCCGAATGCTCTTTTGAATCGTTTTCGGTGTAATTCCATGTTCCTTATTATATGCATCCTGAATGGTCCGACGTCTGTTTGTTTCGGAAATCGCCCGCTTCATCGAGTCCGTCATCGTATCCGCATACATGATCACGTGTCCTTCCGCATTTCTTGCAGCACGTCCGATCGTCTGTACCAGAGAAGTACGCGAACGCAGAAAGCCCTCTTTATCCGCATCCAGAATCGCAACCAGTGTTATCTCCGGAATATCCAGACCTTCCCGCAAAAGGTTAATTCCTACCAGTACATCAAATACGCCCAATCCGCAAATCACGCACAATCTCGACACGTTCCATCGTATCAATATCCGAATGAAGATATTTGACTTTGATTCCATTCTCACGCAGGTAATCCGTAAGGTCTTCTGCCATCCGCTTTGTCAGAGTCGTAACCAATACTTTATGATTCTTTTCGGTCTCTTTCACGATTTCCGACATCAAATCATCAATCTGCCCGTCCACCGGGCGAACATCCACCTGCGGGTCTAAAAAGTCCGGTCGGACGGATAATCTGTTCCGCCCGAAGGAGTTCATGTTCTTCCTCATATCTCGATGGCGTCGCCGACACAAACAGGACAAGGTCGAGCTTTGATTCAAATTCTTCAAAATTCAGCGGTCGGTTGTCCAGTGCTGACGGCAGAACGGAAGCCATAATCAACCAGTGTATGCTTTCTGGACTGGTCGCCGTGATACATGGCACGGATCTGCGGAACCGTCATATGCGACTCATCAATAATCAACAGAAAGTCATCGCCGAAGAAATTCCAACAATGTGCTTGGCGTTTCCCCGGTTTCCCTACCGGATAACGGACCGGAATAATTCTCAATGCCGGAACAAAATCCGGTTTCCCGCATCATTTCTATATCAAAATTTGTCCGCTCCTCAATTCTCTGCGCTTCAATCAGTTTATCATTTTCCTTAAAATACTGAACCCTGTCTTTCAGTTCCGCTTCTATCCGCTCCAACGCCCGTTCCAGCTTTTTTCCTGTCCAACGACATAATGGGATGCCGGAAAAATACAGGTATAGTTTAAACTTCGTTTTATCTCCCCAGTCAGAGAATCGAACTCGCAGATACGGTCAATCTCATCCCCGAAAAACTCAACGCGCACCGCATCTTCAAATGTCGATACCGGAAGAATTTCAAGCACATCGCCCCGCACCCGGAAAGTTCCTCTGTGAAAATCCATATCATTTCTTACATACTGAATATCCGTCAGTTCATCAATCACCATATCCCTGTCTTTTATCATGCCAACCCGCGCAGAGATAACATCTGATTTCTATATTCATCCGGGTCACCGATACCATAGATGCAGGATACGGAAGATACAACAATGACATCCTTTCTGTCAATCAATGCGGCTGTCGCACTGTGCCGCATCTTATCGATATCATCATTGATAGAAGAATCTTTTTGCAATATAAGTATCGGTTGACGCTACATATGCTTCCGGCTGGTAATAATCATAATAGGACACAAAATACTCCACCGCATTTTCCGGAAAAAATTCTTTATCAATTCACCATATAATTGGGCAGCCAGCGTCTTATTATGCGCAAGAATCAGCGTCGGTTTATTCAATTGTTCAATTACATTCGCCATTGTAAATGTCTTACCGGAACCGGTAACTCCAAGCAGCGTTTCAAACTGATTACCTTCCTGAAAGCCCTCTACCAGTTCTTTTTATCGCCTGGGGCTGATCGCCGGTTGGGGCGTATTCTGATACTAATTTAAAATGATTCATGAAAGCATCCTCCTTTATGAATGCATATGTGTTCTCTTTTTCATGCTCGCTTTGCCACACATATCCCTTATCCATAATTTATTTCTCCATCTACTTTTTTGTCATTCGCCTTTGAGATACTTCTCAACTTCCCTATCAAACTCAGAAACATATTCCCGGTCCTGCTTTTACTCTAAACACTTCATATTCTTTATTTGCTTTTTCAATGGCAACATCATGAGAGACTTTTTTTTTTCCAGCCAATACTTTACGTCTATTATTCATCAGGAACTGATTTGTCTGTTCAACCCAATCTTGCATACTCATTAATATTTCATCCTCAGCCATCAACTCTGCATAGTCAATAAACATGGTTACCAGTCTGTTCAGGCGAGATAATTCTTTCTCGTTTAAATAATTTTTCGCAATTCCAATATCACGTTTTAAAACCTTACCATTAGGGGCTTCTTTCCATGTAGTAAGTCCCATTGCAGGCTTGTCTGAATCCGCCCGTTCATATATAAATTCTGCCGCTGTCTTTCCTGTAACTGCAAAATGCAATTTATTCTGAACAAAGGCATAAAAAATTCTTTGTGATTTCACTGTCCTTATCATAATCATAACTGCATTGTTCAAAAACATCTGTAATTTTTTTTTGATAAGCCCTTCGCTCACTCGCTCTAATTTCGCGAATACGCTCCAGCAATTCATCAAAATAATCTTTTCCGAAAGGCTTGCCATTTTTAGCATATCATCATTTAAAACGAATCCCTTTGTAATATACTCTTTTAATGTTTTAGTAGCCCACTGCCTAAAACGCGTAGCTTTTTTAGAATTTACCCGATATCCGACTGCTATAATAGCATCAAGATTATAAAATTCTTGCTCACGCTTAACATTTCTATTACCTTCCTTTTGAACTATTTCCATTTTGGAAACAGTTGACTCTTTTATTAGTTCTTCATCCTCAAATATATTAGATAAATGTTTTGAAATAGCCGGTACATTGACATCAAATAACTCTGCCATCGCTTTCTGTGTCATCCAAAAAGTTTCATATTTAAAAATTACATTTACACATATATTTGTATCTTCTATCTGATATAAAACAATTTCATGCTCTTGGTTCATTCCTGCTCTGCTCCTTTAACTCAAAATCCGAAGCATTGATTCGGATTTTTTATACACCCACTCTATCATCTCGACTTTCATCTCGATGTGCTTTTTCGCCTTATGTCGATATCCGCAAGCGCACATCACCGCAAGGCTCATTCTATCATATATTACTACCTCGTCCATTACACAAATACAGGTTACAACCTATTATTTATCCTCTCCTTTTGCAGTATACCATCATCCGCAAAAAAAGTACAGAACAAAATGAACATTTGTTCTATATTTTTTTATTATTTTATTTCCTCATATTATCTTTGTATGGATTTCATGACTTGCTCCCTTTTTGTTTTTTGCATATTCTTTGCCCACAATGCGGATTCAAATATTCCCTTTTGCATGTTATACTATAAGCGTACAAATTTTTCATCCGGTTATCGGAATGCACATTCTCAAATCGGAAATAAACAACAGAGGTATAACATGAGCGCAATTGTTACATTAAAAAAAGGGGAAGGCAGAACAATCAAAGCAGGCGGCGCCTGGATATATGACAACGAAATTGCATCCATTCTTGGCGAGTTTACAAATGGGGATATTGTTTTAATCAAAGATTTTGACGGATATCCGATGGGGAAAGGTTTTATCAATACAAATTCCAAAATTACCGTCCGCATGCTGACACGTCATATGGACACAGAAATAAATGAAGATTTTTTTCCGTATGCGTTTACAGGCGGCATGGGATTACCGGAAAAAAACCGTTGATACCAGCAGCTGCCGGATTGTATTTGGCGAAGCAGATTTTCTGCCCGGAATTGTAATTGATAAGTTTGAAGATGTGCTGGTTGTCGAATCACTTGCACTTGGAATTGACAGAGTTAAAAAATTTGTTAATAAATATTTTAAAAAATATCCTTATATCTGATGGTATAATAATCAAAGGTGTTTACGAGCGTAGCGATGCAAAAGTTAGAACAAATGAGGGTATGTCGCCGTTCAAAGGATTTATTGGGGATGAGTTTGATACAAATGTGGAAATTGTCGAAAATGGCGTGCATTATATTGTTGATGTAAAAGACGGTCAAAAAACCGGATTTTTTCTTTTGACCAGAAATACAATCGCCTTGCAATCCAGCGCCTGTGTAAAGATGCAACCGTACTTGATTGTTTTACACACACAGGCTCCTTTGCTTTAAATGCCGGAATTGCCGGCGCCGCCAGTGTTCTGGGTGTAGATGCATCTGCACTTGCAATAAAACAGGCACAGGAAAATGCCAGATTAAATAAGCTGGATGACAAAGTTACATTTATTTGCAGGGACGTCTTTGACTTGCTCCCTGAACTGGAGGCAAAAGGCGAAAAATTTGATATTGTAATTCTGGACCCGCCCGCATTTACCAAATCACGCAACTCAATAAAAAAACGCTGTAAAAGGGTATCGGGAAATTAACCTGAGAGCTATGAAGCTGGTGAAAGACGGTGGTTTTTCTTGCCACCTGTTCCTGTTCTCATTTTATGGACTATGCGCTGTTCACAAAAACCATCGGACAGGCCGCTTCAAACTCCCACAAACGACTGAGGCAGGTTGAATTTCGCACTCAGGCGCCTGACCACCCAATTCTTTGGGCTGCAGATGAATCGTATTATCTGAAGTTCTATATATTTCAAGTAACCAGCGAAAAATAAGCTGGAGTTTCAAGATTTGGCTCTCAGCCATTTATCTTACTGATGTACTTATGGGAGGTAAAAATGAAGCTAATACAAAGAAATAGGGATGCAGCATATCTGCAATATGACAAATATGTAGATTTCGACAATCCAATCGTTGCGGATAAAGCCATGGAGCTTACTAAAAATTGCAGGTCAACATATGAAAAAAAATAGAAGCAATCTACTATTTTGTCCGGGATGAAATAGCGCACACACCTGGGATGCTAAAGACTCCACAATTACAGTCACAGCATCCGATGTACTTGAGAAAAAAACAGGCATCAGCTATTCCAAAGCAAATCTTTTAGCTGCACTGATGCGGGCAAATGGTATTTATACCGGTTTTTGTTATCAACGAATCAAACGGTTTTCGTACGACAACAAGCTTGCGCTGCATGCATTGAACGCAGTCTTTGAACCGGATGTCCGGAAGTGGATTCGTCTGGATGCCAGAGGTAATAATTATCAGTTTAATGCCGATTTTTCAATTAATGAACATCATCTTGGCTACGAGATCCGCCCGGAACTTGGCGAATTTGAATTTGATGATTTGATTGCGGTTCCGCTGCCTTCTACAATGGCAGTTCTGGAAAAAAGCACGAATGCGATTAAGATGTACTACAATGACCTGCCGGATTATAACGATTAATAAACGATGTATATACAATGGCGCTGACTTTCTGAAACGACAAAAAGCCGGCGCCATTGTTTCGTGCCAAACCGAAATTTTTGCCGGATTGTTTGAAACCGAATATTTTGCCGGGCAGGGTTTTATTTCCCGACATCTTATGGTAAAATTATAGCGTATGCCTGTGAGATAAAAATTTTGGAAAGGGGTTACACCTATGGAAAATGTTATTATTATGAATCACCCGTTAATCAAACACAAAATATCTATGTTAAGAAATGAAAATACAGGAACCAATGAATTTCGAACACTGGTTGAAGAGATTGCGATGCTTATGGGATATGAAGCGCTTCGCGACCTTCCAACCGAAGATGTTGAAATAAAAACACCGATTGAAACCTGCAAATCGCCGATGATTTCCGGCAAGAAAATGGCAGTCGTTCCTATCCTTCGTGCCGGTCTTGGTATGGTAAACGGTATTCTTGCACTCGTTCCATCCGCAAAAGTTGGACATATCGGTCTTTACAGAGACCCGGAAACCCATGAACCGCACGAATATTACTGCAAGCTTCCTGACCCAATCGACCAGCGGACGATTCTTGTCGTTGACCCAATGCTTGCAACCGGCGGTTCCGGTTCGGAAGCTGTCACATTTATCAAACAGCATGGCGGCAAACATATAAAATTTATGTGCATTATTGCAGCTCCGGAAGGATTGGAACGTCTTCAGAAAGACCATCCTGATATCCAGATCTATGTTGGTCATCTTGACCGCTGTCTGAATGAAAATGCCTACATCTGCCCTGGTCTTGGCGACGCCGGAGACAGAATTTTCGGAACAAAGTAATAGAAAGGCTGAATTATGAGATACATACATGAACTTCGCGAAGGCGAAATGGTTTCTGAGGTATACCTCTGCAAAAACAAAATTGTCGGAAAAACGAAAGCCGGAAAAAGCTATTATTCACTGCAGTTAGTGGATGCATCCGGAACAATTGACGGTAAAATATGGGAGTTAAACAGCGGCATCAACCATTTTGAATCCATGAATTATGTGAAAGTTGACGGTCAGGTAACCTCTTTTTAACAATACGCTTCAACTCACGATTAAGAAAATACGAATCGCTGAAGACGGAGAATACGACATAAATGACTATATGCCATGTTCGACGAAAAATGTGGATGAAATGTACGACAAACTGCTGGGCATCATTCAAACCATCCAGAAACCATACTACAGAAAACTTTTGGAATGTTTCTTTGTTGACGATAAAACAATTGTAAAAAGAATTTAAAAAGCATTCTGCCGCCAAATCCCTGCATCACGGTTTTGTCGGCGGCTTATTGGAGCATACGCTTGCAGTTACCAGCATGTGCGACTATTACACAACCTATTATCCTGTATTAAACCGGGACCTTCTGCTTACCGCTGCGATGCTTCATGACATTGGAAAACTATATGAACTTTCCGCATTTCCGGAAAATGATTATACCGATTCCGGTCAGCTTCTTGGGCATATTGTTATGGGTACGATGATGATTCGGGATAAAATGCGGGATTTTGTTCCTGAATTTCCGGCAAAAAAGAAGCCAATGAACTGGAGCATTGTATTCTTGCCCACCATGGAGAATTAGAGTATGGCTCCCCAAAAAGCCGGCTTTAATTGAAGCGCTTGCATTGTCATTTGCAGATAACACCGATGCAAAATTACAGGCTTTTATGGAAGCTATAAACAGCAAGGATGAAACCGGCTGGCTTGGCTATAATAAAACATTAGAAAGCAACATCCGGAAAACAACAAAATAGGGCGGATGCATGATATTTTTATGGAACTGAAAAAAAGAACAGCATATATACAATTGAAATAACAGACATGGGAAATGAGGGAGAAGGCATTGGGCATCTCTCTCTTTCTAATGCAGAAACTTCCGGCATCACAGTATTTGTCAAGGATACGGTTATTGGCGACGTTGCCGAAATCTTAATTATGAAAGCAAAAAAATCCATCGCATATGGGAAGCTGATTCGTCTGCTTCAACCATCTCCGTATCGTGTGGAACCGGTCTGCCCGGTTGCCAGAAGCTGCGGCGGATGCAGTCTGCAGCACATTTCCTATGAAAAGCAGTTGGAATACAAATGGAATAAAGTCCGGGAATGTCTGCGGCGGATTGGAAAAATTGAAACGCCGGAACGTCTGATGGAACCGGTTTACGGGATGGAATATCCGTATCACTACCGAAATAAAGCACAATTTCCGGTCGGACGGGCAAAAAGACGGAAGCATTGCCATTGGTTTTTATGCCGGCCGCACCCACTCCATTATTAACACCTACCATTGTGCCATCGGCGCAGAAATAAACGATTTGATTATCCCGATTATCCGGAACTTTCTGATGAAACATAATATTTCCACCTATGATGAAGCAAGCGGCACCGGTCTGGTCCGTCATATCCTGACGCGCGTCGGTTTTGCAACGGGCGAAATCATGGTCTGCATTGTTATCAATGGAAAAAAAACTTCCCTATGCGGATAAGCTGGTTGCAATGCTTACGAAGATTTCCGGCATGACGTCTGTCTGCCTGAATATCAATACCGAAAAAACGAACCGAATTCTTGGTCCAACCTGCCAGACGTTATGGGGCAGTCCCTACATTACAGACTTCATTGGCTCTGTAAAATATCAGATTTCCCCACTCTCTTTCTACCAGGTGAATCCTGCTCAGACGAAGGTTCTTTATGATAAGGCGCTCGAATACGCGGAACTTACCGGAACAGAAACCGTATGGGATATGTACTGTGGAATAGGAACGATTTCCCTGTTTCTTGCCAAAAAGGCAAAACAGGTATTTGGCGTAGAAATTGTTCCGCAGGCAATTCTTGACGCAAAGAAAAATGCCGATTTAAACGACATCAAAAATGTAGAATTTTTTTACCGGAAAGGCAGAAGAAATTGTACCTGCCATCTTTGAGAAAGGCGGTCCCGGCTCGCACGCAGACGTGGTGGTTGTCGACCCGCCAAGAAAGGGCTGCGACAAAGTTCTGCTCGATACGCTTATACAGATGAACCCGAAGCGGATTGGTCTATGTAAGCTGCGACCCCGCTACCCTCGCGCGCGACATTGCCATCCTTGCGCCATCCGGCTATACGCTGCAAAAAGTCTCCGTTGTTGACCAGTTCAGCCACACCAGCCATATAGAATCAGTCGCTCTGCTGGCAAAGGGAAGTTTACGTTAGAAATATTTGAACTACAAATATAGAGTCAATTCTGCTTCAGAGTAATCAGATTGATAAAAAATTAAAAAAAACGGAAAATTAATGTTGGATGAATTTTTATAAACGAGGTAAAAACATGAATACACATACAGAAAAGACAGAAAATCCACTAGGCGTTATGCCCGTTCGGAAACTATTATTTCAATTTGCCATCCCAAGCATCATTGCCATGCTGGTCAGCTCCCTGTACAACATCGTTGACCAGTTTTTATTGGAAGAAACGTAGGCGAACTTGGAAATGCAGCGACTAACATTTCCTTTCCGCTTTCTATTTCCTGCGTAGCCATCGCCCTTCTGTTCGGCATTGGCGGTGCATCTGCATTTAATATTTCTATGGGAAAGGGAGAAACAAAAAAGGCGGCCTATTATCTTGGGAATGCAGCGGTTATGCTTTTTAGCTGCGGCGTGATACTAAGCGTCATTACTCTGCTATTTCTGGAAAAGCTGCTCCGCTTTTTTGGTTCGCCTGAAAATGTTCTGGGATATGCAAAAACATATACCGGCATTGTTGCATTCGGCTTTCCATTTCTAATCTTTACAACCGGCTGCGGTCACCTAATACGAGCCGACGGTCGTCCGAAAATCAGCATGCTCTGTAATCTTACCGGTGCTGTCATCAATACCTTTTTAGATGCCTTATTTGTCTCCGGTTTAAAAATGGGAATGGCTGGCGCTGCGATTGCTACCGTTATTGGACAGGTTATTTCTGCAGGGCTGGCGCTCTGGTTTTTGTCCCATTGCCGGACCGTTTCCATCCAAAAACAGCATCTGCGCATTCGGAAAGAAGTTACTGCACAGATTGTAAAGCTTGGTACAGCGCCATGCAGCAATCAGCTCGCGATGATGATAGTGCAGATTGTTATGAATAAATCCCTAAAATACTATGGCTCCCATTCCATTTATGGTGAAGCCATTCCAATTGCCTGTGCTGGCATTATCACAAAGGTAAATCAGGTATTTATGGCATTTATTATCGGCATTTCACAGGGACTACAGCCAATTACAAGTTTTAATTATGGCGCCCAGAAATATCATCGGGTGAAGTCCGCCTACCGTTTTGCTGTAACTTGCGGTGCAATACTGGCATGCACAGCCTTTCTGCTTTTTCAGTTTGCACCAAGACAGATTATTTCAATATTTGAAATGGCTCGGAGGAATATTACAACTTCTCTGTCGCTTATTTTCATATTTTCTTATTTTTTACCTTTATCAACTTTTTGCAGCCAATTACCTCAAACTTTTTACATCAATTGGCAAACCGAAGAAGGGTACATTTCTGTCTTTAACCAGACAAATTTTTGTTTTTGCTGCCGCTTCTTTTGATTTTCCCATTGTTTATGGGCATCGATGGCATCATGTACTCCGGTCCGGTTGCTGACTGCATGGCTGGCATTGTCGCAATTTTGATCATATGGAGAGAATTCCGGCAGGAACGCTATCGTTGATTTCGGCAATTTTCTATTCCACAGTCACCGGTTCATCCATGCTTTCCACATTCGGAAAAGGATGACTACAAATATATCAATCAGAAGGTCCGCAAAAGGAACGCCATATAGAGCGGCAACGTTAAAATCTGATTTGCCCGTCCTACATTATAATCGCCCAGCTTGATTGCACTATTTACATGATATTTATCCGGATTTCGCAAAATAGTCCTGGTGCTTTTTGTATTTCCAGTGGATGCCTTAACCTCTACCAAAGTACATTCTCCTTTATAGCGAATGACAAAATCAACCTCCAAACCGCTGTCCTTATGGAAATAATACAGTTTGCGGCCCATCTTGGAGAAAACATCCCGCAATCAGATTTTCAAAAATCGCCCCTTTATACCCATAAAGATTGCCCTGCAGAATATCGTACTGCGTGCCATCCTCCAGCATACTGACAAACAGGCCACAGTCTTTCATATAGACCTTGAACACATCTTCCTCAGCGTTCCCATCCAGAGGGAGTTCTGTGATGGAGAGATTATAGCAACGGGAGATAATACCGGCATCTTCAATCCATTGTAAGCTGCCTGCGTATTTTGCGGCAGTGGAACCCTTTTTACAACAGAATACTGAAACTTTTTATTTTCCTTGGAAAGCTGCTTTGGAATAGACTGAAAACACTCTTTGATACGGGATTTATCCTTTCGCTCAGCATACTTCACCATATCGTCCTCGTAAGAGCGAACAATATCTCGCTGGATACGCAGCACCTCATCCATCTGCTTTGTATCCACAAAGGTCTGCACGCATCCGGCATTCCGCCTACTACTACATATTGTAAAAAAGCAACTGCTTCATACGGTTGTGCAACGCATCCGGTACAGGCGTTTCCTCGTCCAGGCTTTTTTTCAACATCTCAATTACCGACGCCCCCACGCCATTTGCCCATAAAAATTCTTCAAAATCCAGCGGATACATATCAATCACCGTTTCGGAACCCACAGGGATGGACTTCGGCTCCTTCCCATATCCTTTCACTCCCAACAAGGAACCAGTTCCAATAACGTCATACCGACCATCGATTCGAAAAAAAATTTCAGGGCTGTCCGAGCCTCCGGACAGTCCTGGATTTCATCCAGTACAAGAACGGTCTGTCCTTCTTCAAACACTGCCGAACTACCCAATAGTGCCGACAGCATCATAACAATATTGTCAATTTCCAACGAACCAGAAAACACGGAAGCATAGTCCGGATTCTCGAAGAAATTAAGATATACCACATGCTTGTAGTTCTTTTTTTGCAAAATCCAGAACAGAAAAAGTTTTTCCACATTGTCTGCATCCTTTTTATAATCAGAGGCTTACGGTTTGCTGTATTTTTCCATTCGGTTAAGCGCTGTTCAATTTTTCTTTTTCAGCATGGCGATTTTCCTCCTTGCCTTGTCATACTCTCTATCATACATAAAACCGCCAACTTTTTCAATGGAGATTTTTATAAATCACCAACTTTTTCAAACGAGTTTTTTTCAAATTATAAACTTTTTCAAACGACTTTTTTCTCAAATCATCAACTTTTTCAAACGACTTTTTAAAAATATGGTACACTTGGCAACCGCTTGGGGCGGAGTACAAAATTCCTATGACACCAAAATGGACAGGCAATACTATTATAAGCACAATGCGGTTACAACAACAATTGTGACCTGTCCCTTTGCCATGACTTTTGCATTATCCACAAATGTATTTGCTAACATAATATTTCACCACCTTCTACAAACATAAAAAGTAGGGATTTCCCTACTTTTATTATATGCAAAGATTACAAATATATCAAGAAAAATTATTGGCAATAGCCGCAAAATCCTATTCTACTTCAATGTTTACCGCATCGCCCTCAAATGTAAGAATTACCTTGTAAGAATCATACTACCTGCAGTCCTGCCTGCGAAGCCATTTTCAGAAATAACCGTTATACCTCCGGAAACCGCACAATAAACCGGGTGCCGACATCAGGACGGAAACCACCTGAATCGTGCCGCTGTGGGCATCAACAATCCATTTTGCAATCGAAAGTCCAAGTCCGGAACCGCCCGTTTCTCCATTTCTGGCTTCATCCGACCGGTAAAACCGCTCAAAAATATGAACAACATCAGAAGACTCCATGCCGATTCCTTCATCCTGTATCATATAGCTGACAAATCCCGGCTCCTGCTTTACCGCCAGAAGAATTTCCGCACCCTCTTTCGAGTATTTTGCCGCATTCTGTACAAATATCCGAACCGACTGCTTTATCATTGCGACATCGCCAATCATATAAGCCGGAGTTGTCCCACGAAATACATATTTATGCGTTTCATCAATCATCAATAGATTCTTCCCAGACTTCACTCACCATCTGATTCAAGTCAAGTTTTACTTTATTCAGTGTATTTCTTCCGCTGTCTCCCCGCGCAAGGAACAAAAGCTGTTCCACTAAATCTTTCATATGCTGGGACTCATTCTTTAATGCCTCAATGGATTCCGTCAGCACTTGTTCATCCTCTTTGCCCCAGCGGTCCAGCATATTCACATATCCCTGAATCACAGCAATTGGCGTCCGAAGCTCATGCGATGCATCCGACACAAACCGCATCTGCCGCTTTTCATTTTCCTTCATACTCTTTAGCAGATTGTTCAGCGCAATCTCAATGCTCTGCAAATCTTTATCACCGGTATGAATGCCCTGTTCTGCATCATCCGGAGAAATATGAGAAATCGCCTGTTCCAGATTTTCCATTTTTTTCCTGTCATAAGACGAAATCTTCCGACTGTTCTTTTTCAACCTGTTTCTCCTCGAATGGCGATGCCATTTGACTGATTTTTTCCGCCTTTACTGCAAGGTCATTTAATGGTTTTAATCTTCTTCTGACTACAGACGTCCGGAAAAGCGCAAAAAACAGAATAACGCCCTCACTCGACAACAGAATGATTACAGGCACCTGCAGAAAATCCCACAAATCCATCAAATCATAGGCATAGGTCTTGCCATCCGACGCATCTACCAGATATTCACAGGTTTTCTGTTCTTCATTATAACTAAAGTAAAAATGCTCTCCGTCCACGCCATTCGGCAGATTCTGATATCCCCAGTACATATACGTTCCCATAACAAGAAAGGCAATGATGATATCAATGAATATCACATTGCCCAGTTCTTGCATCCAGAAGCTGATATTTATTTTTCTGGCAATTGAAGTCATTCTTTTATTTTCGTTCATACTATACTTCACCCATGATTTCTGCTTTCATCCTTAATTACAATCCCACGTTCTTCGGACGGAAACAGGTTTTACGCTATATACGGTCTTCATCCTTAATTACATTATCCCACACCCCGGACTGTGGTAATCAGTTTAATGCCAAATCTATCGTCAATTTTTTGTCCGCAGGTATCGAATATATACATCAATGATATTTGTCTCACCCATATAATCATAACCGCAGACCGTATTCATCAGTTTTTCTCTGTCCATTACGATATTCTTATTTTCCATTAATACATGAAGCAGTTCAAATTCCCGGTTCGTCAGTTCAACCTCCTCCCCGGAAACCATCACCTCATGCCTGTCCGTATCCAGGCTGACGCCATGAACTTCTATCTTATGCGTTTCTGCATTGGCAGAACCACGTTTCTTCAAGGCTACCCGGATTCTCGCCAGAAGTTCTTCAATTGCAAATGGCTTTGTGATATAGTCGTCGGCTCCGGCGTCCAGTCCTGAAACTTTGTCCATCACAGCATCTCTGGCAGTCAGCATCAATATCGGAACGCTGCTCTCTTTGCGGATTCTCCGAAGCACTTCCAATCCATTTAACTTCGGCAGCATCACATCCAGAATAATCAAATCAAAACTTTCTGTCAGCGCCAAATCAAGTCCGGTTCGTCCATCAAATGCTTTCTTCACCTGATAACCTTCATGCATCAGTTCCAGTTCCACAAACCGGGCAATTTTTTCTTCATCCTCTACAATTAAAATCTTCTGGCTCATCCTATAAACTCCTTCAAAAGAATTGACAATCTTACATTAGTGCTTATTGATATCTGTTTTCAAATTCTCAACTGACTCCGCAGCCTTATCACATGCCTGGTTCAGATTTACGGTGATATCCTCAATTCCCGAAAAATGATATTTGCATTCACAGAATAATCCAATGACAAGCAATGGTAATGTTACCCAGAATGCAAAGATAATTGCAAGAATCAGCAGCAGAACCGGTACATTGATAATCGTACTGCCGCGCCTTTCTACAATAAACTTACAGTCAATACTCTTTTTCAGAAGTTTGCCGCACCATTTAAAAAAATCTATCTACCAATTGTCCAAAATGACTCCTTTTTGCAATCCTTGTTATAAACTTGCTGTGCCTGTTCAAATTCTGCAGAAGTTTCCTCTGCACGATTTGTTGTATAGCTTTCTACTTCCGGCGCCTTTACCTTTCCCTTTTTTTCCAGATAAATTAACGCATCCAGAACATCATAATTGCATGCCTCCAACGCCTGCTTCGCTTCTTCGTAACTTACGCCTGTCTTTTCTCTTAATTTTTCAACTTTTTCAAGATTATCCATTTTTTATTCCTTCCTTTCTCTTATTTCCTCAGCTGATGGTCTTACTATACCAGCGCCGGATTAATCTAAAATAGGAGAAAAATTAAAATCAGATTAATTTTTACTTCATAGGCACATTTTCAATCGAATAAGACGCAATTTTATTATCATCAACATCATAGATTGTAAGTGTCGCTGTCAATGTTGTTACCGCTTCCGGCTCGGTTACATCGCAAACAAGTTCCGAATATGTGTGGCTCAGCGTATCCGCAACATAAGAGGGGCTCCTCCTCCTCGTCATTTACAAGAATTGTGTCAAATGAAACCTGAAACATTTCATCCGTTTTATTATAAACCTCAAAAAATAAGTCCCGGTTCTTCATCATCTATTCCGGTATAGGCAATTGTCATATTTTCATTGTCCAATACCTGAACTGCACCATCTTTTAATTGATAGGATGCATCCGTATTTTCTGTTTTTTCTTCTGTCAGGGCCTGATTTTTTGATTGCAAACTGTGCAATGTTCTCCCCTTCCGCATTATCAATCGCAAGGATACCCTCTAAAACCGGCAGCACACTGTCGCATTCTACCAGACAGACTTCTTTTTCTTCTGACTTCGGTTCAATATCCATTCCAAACAATGGCTCTATCGTTTTACCGTCAATCGCAACATCCTGAAAATATACATTTATTGTTTCCGACGTTTTATTCGAAATCGTAAACAACAAACCTTCTTCTTCCTTTCCGTATCCGGTATAAGTAAGCGTCAGTTGTTCATTATCCAGAATTTCAATCGAAACCTCCTCATCTTCCGGATTCGTATTTGCGTTTTTATCTTTTCCTCCGCATCCCGCCAATATCATAAGAAGAAATATACCTGCTGCCAAACCGTATTTTTTCCTTTTTTCATTTTGTTTCTCCATTTTCCTGTTTATTTTTTTTTATCTTAACTGTCTTTTTTCCGCTCCATGCAGAATAAGATGTACCTGTCTTGTTTTTTGTATACGTCCGAATTCTGACATAATATGTCTTTCCTTTTTTCAGCTTTGCGATTGTTTTTTCGCTGCCGATTTGGAAACCTTGACAACCTTATTTCCCTTTGCAAAGGTTTTACTGGTCGAATACTGAATCTGATATCCGGTTATCTTCGACTGCTTTTTCCAGCGGACCTGAAGTTTCTTTCCTTTCACATTTGAAACTTTCAGCTTTGTCGGAGCCACAAGACGGGTTATGCTTTTTCTGCTTGCTGACCGACGTCACCCGCGCATATCCTTTTGCATCTTTATACGTTACCACCTGATATGCATAGGTCTTTCCATTCTTTGATTTTACTGCTTTATCCGTATAACGGATTTTTCCAGCGCCTTTTAAAGTTTTAATTTTTACCCATTTGGAAGAACCGGAAGTTTTTCTGTAAACGATGTAGCCGCTCGCATCTGAAACCTTTTTCCATGTTATACTAACGCCGGAAGATACATTTTCCAGTTTCGAAATCGCTGTCTTTTTTTAACCGTAACCGGTTTCTTATCGTCAGTTCCCGGTTCTGTCTTGTCTTCGGTTCCCGGTTCTGTTTTATCTTCGGTTCCCGGTTCTGTCTTATCTTCCGTTCCCGGCTCTGTTTTGTCCTCGGTTTCAGAATCTTTCTTTTCCGTAATTGTAAATGTTGCTGTCAATCTGCCCGCATAATTTCCGGTTCCGACAACGGTTACGGATGCAGTTCCTGCTTCTGTATTGTCACTGTATGTTACAGTATAATTCTCTGCATCCAGCACATACTTCACACCTGCTTGAACTTTGGTGATAACCTGAACAGCCGGTGTCTTTGCGGTTCCATCATATTCAAATGATGTTTCATCCAGATACAGTGTATAACCGCTGATATCAACTGGTGTAATTGTATAAGAAACGTCTTTATTTCCGCCAAAAATACCAATGCCTTTCACTGTTACTGTCGCTGTTCCGGCATTTGTATTATTTGCATATGCAAACAGTATAATCCGTTCCATTTTCCAACTCCATCCCTTTATAAGTCACTGTCACAGCCGGCGTCTTTGCCGCCCCTGTATATGGATATGTCTGTTCAGACAATGAAATGCTGCAGGTATTGATATCAATTTCTCCTTCTGCCCCACCCCGGAAGGTATACGATTTTTACAGTCCGGATGATACGTCGGATAAATGCTCAATGTCGCGATTCCGGGTTTCAACATATGCAGGGTTCCGCCGGAACTGTTAAGATTGCTGACGGAAAGTATACTGTTATCCGACGTTTCCCATGTCATGTCCTGATTCTGCTTAATCTCATCAGTCGCATCGGAAATCTTTATATTGGAAAACATAAACTTTAACGCTGTTCCTGCATCATATCTGGAATCATAACCAGAGTAATAATATCCGTTATCTGCCGAACCGTACCAATAGGTAGAAAACGACTGAATCACATACTCTTTTTTTGGTATCGCCGCATTTCCTGCATGTAAATGAAACTGTCATATCTGTGGAATCAACCGCTCCGGCTGTATACTCATGTCCAAACTCGATTTCTTTTCTGCTGTTTACTGCCGGATTATCCAGACGAATCTGATAAAAATGAATATTTCCATTTTTCCATGTATACCAGACAAGCTTATTTCCTGCAGGAATCGGAACACAGTCGGATAAGTCGCCTTTCAGACTGTAGACGGTTCCAACCTGTTTTCCATCGCCATCTATCTTTGTATAGTAAACCGTATCGCCTCTGTGCCAAAGCAGCATATAACTGTCCGCGCCGATTTTTTTTACAAACTGCGGCGTATCGGTCGTGCCATTGCCGGATGTATAATCGGTAATTGTATTTACCGAAACATCACCTGTATCTTTTGATACAACCCCAATAAAAATATTTCTTCCTGCCGTATATCTGGCGCTGCTGTCAATATCCATGCTTCCTGCCACCAGATAAGCGGTGTCCGATATCTCAAATCCACCAATGGATGCGCCCGTATAATTCGCTCCTGTTTCTCCGGTAAAAGGAACCACATCCACTGCCTGACAGCCTGCCTTTGTAAATCCGGCTGACGTCACTGCCGATGGATATTTGATAAGCACAGCGGACCTCGGATAGGCATCTCCATGGTCAACCGCAACTATCTTGCCATTTTCCATCTGGATAAACTGATTGAACGAATGGCTGACATACCCATAACTCGTGTTCATAACAGCAGAAAAGGAATCTACGACTTTCATCGCAGACGTATCTATCTGAATCGTAACATTTGCCTGATGATGAGAGCCATCCGATGTTTCATACATTTCATGACAGGTACGAATCATCAGATAGTTTCCATACGACGCCATTCGGGCAGAGCCTGCATCAAATGGAATATAGGTATTTGCCCCATAAAGACCGCAGGACGCAATCCGGCTCCAGTCCTTTGTATATTTCGTCAGACGGTAAACCTCCACATCATCCGATTCTTCCGCATTTTTTCTGACCGGAAAGAATGTAATAATAATCCCCCATCTGATAAAATCCGCCAAAAATATCAAGTTCTGTGGAAATCATTTTCCGCCCGGTGATTGTAAAATCTTCATCATAATACTCTACAAGGTAACCTTCCAGATTGGAACCCGCCTGAACCCGCATATACGTTCCATCCTCGAGATAGACCAGATACGATTTGATTGGAGATGCATACGTCGTATAATTCTGGTCTTCCATGTTATCCCCTGTATACGTTGTACAGGTCGATACCTCTGCTGCCTGCACCTCTGCCCTGCAAAACGCGCCCGTTAGAAAAAAACAATTGCCGCTGTAATAATATACAAAACCAAGCGACCGGCGCCTGCTGTTCTTTTCTTTTTTCATACTATCATTTCCCATACTTATTTCCTCCCTGTAAGCATCAAACGGATTGCAGATATGCATACAGCCTGACAGCTTTTTATCCATTCCTGCAATCCGTTTCAAATTTATGACTCCTCTGTTTCGTCTAACACTTTAATATCAATTCCCAATTCCTTTAACTGCGCATCATCTACATAATCCGGTGCATTTGTCATCAGACAGGATGCATCCTTTACCTTCGGAAATGCAATTACGTCACGAATCGAATCCTGCTTTGCCATCAGCATAACCAGACGGTCCAGACCATATGCCAGTCCTGCATGAGGCGGTACACCATATTTGAACGCGTCTAACAGGAAACCAAATCTTTCATATGCTTCCTCTTTGGTAAAGCCAAGGCACTCAAACATCTTTTCCTGCACGTCATTCTGGTGAATCCGGACGGAACCGCCGCCGATTTCATTTCCATTCAATACAATATCATATGCCTTTGCGCGTACTTTGCCCGGCTCTGTATCAATAATTGCCAAATCTTCTTCCATCGGCATTGTAAACGGATGGTGCATTGCAGTATACCGATTCTGTTCCTCCGACCATTCAAGAAGCGGGAACTCCGTAATCCAAACAAATTCAAATACATTTTTGTCAAGCAGTCCCATCTGGTCAGCCAAATGACAGCGAAGCGCACCCAGTGTATCCCAGACTACCTTGTTCTTGTCTGCTGCAAATAAAAAGCAGGTCGCCCGGCTCGCCTTCCATTGCCGCGATAATATTCTTCATTTCTTCTTCTGTCATAAACTTCGCAAACGAGGACTTGATTGTTCCGTCTTCATTGATTGCAATATAAGCAAGTCCTTTTGCACCATATGTCTTTGCAAATTCAACTAACGCGTCAATCTTCTTACGAGGCATCGCGCCCTGTCCTTTTGCATTGATACCGCGGACAGAACCACCGTTTGAAAGCGCGCCTGTAAATACGCCAAATCCACAGTCTTTTTTCACAATATCGCTGATATCCTTCAGTTCCATACCAAAACGAAGGTCCGGTTTATCGGAACCAAACCGGTTCATTGCTTCTATCCATGTCATACGCCGAATTGGCAGTTTTACTTCTACATCCAGAACTTCTTTGAACAGTTTTGCAAGCAGTCTTTCATTGACGTCAATCACATCATCGACGTCGACAAAGGATAATTCCATATCCATCTGCGTGAACTCCGGCTGTCTGTCTGCACGAAGATCCTCATCCCGGAAGCATCTGGCAATCTGGAAATAACGGTCGTATCCGGAACACATCAGAAGCTGCTTATAAATCTGCGGCGACTGCGGCAGCGCATAGAATGTACCCGGATGAATCCGGCTTGGTACCAGATAATCTCTTGCGCCTTCCGGCGTAGACTTGCAAAGCATCGGCGTTTCGATTTCAAGGAAGCCTTCTTCTGCCATAAACTTTGTCTTGCAATCGTCATTACCTTGCTTTTCATCACAAGATTTCTCTGCAAGTCCGGTCTTCTCAAATCCAGATATCTGTATTTCAATCGCAATTCTTCTTTTTGTTTTACTGTTTTCTTCCACTGGAAATGGCGGCGTCTCTGCTTCTGATAAAATGCGAAGCGATTCAGCAACGACTTCGATATCACCGGTAGCCAGATTTTCATTGACTGCGCCTGCCCGCTTGCAGACCGTACCTTCAATTGCAACAACAAATTCACTTTTCAATTTTGCCGCCTTTTCAAAGCACGCATTTCCGCATTTTGCCTCCTCAAATATAATCTGAAGAATGCCGCTTCTGTCCCTCAAATCTACGAAAATAATTCCGCCTTTATTTCTGCTTTTCTGAACCCATCCCATAACGGTAACTTTCTGTCCTGTCAAAGCATTTGAAACCTCTGCACATCTGTGGGAACGTGTAAGTCCCTGCATTGATTCTGCCATTTTCCATATCCTCCTGGGCTAATCTATCTTTCTAAAACTTCCGCAAGTTTATCAAGCGCAAGTTCCGTCTGCTCGCCTGTTTCCATATTTTTTTATGCGTCCTGTATTTGTTTCCAGTTCATTCTCACCAATGATAATTGTATATCTGGCATTCAGTTTATTTGCATATTTCATCTGAGCCTTTACGCTCCGGTTCATATAATCCGTCTCAACGATGTAACCCGCCATACGGAGATTGTAAACAAGCTTGTACGCCTTTGCTTTTGCAGTATCGCCCATAATGCCTACATACAAATCTACCGGTTTTTCGGGCGCCAGTTCAATGTTTTTCTTTTTCGAGGAAATAAAGAATCCGCTCGATTCCCATACCAAATCCTACGGATGGCTGCGCTTCTTTTCCATCAATCTCATAAACCAGATTATCATATCTGCCGCCGCCGCAAAGCGTAAAGCCTTCCTGATTGACAAATTCAAAAACGGTCTTGGTATAATAATCAAGTCCCCGGACAATTCCGGTGTGTCAATTTCAAATGGAATCTCAAGCTCCGTCAACAGCCGCTGCAGTTCTTTAAAATGCGCATCACATTCTTCACACAGATAATCAATGGTTCTTGGCGCATCCTTTACAATTTCTTTGCATCCCGGCTCCTTACAGTCAATCACACGAAGCGGATTTTTCACCATACGCTCCTTACAGGTGCTGCAAAGACTTTCCTCATGTCCTTTCAGATAAGCTATCAACGCATCGTTATATGTCTTTTTTGCATTTCGGACAGCCGATACTGTTAATATGAAGTTTCGCATCCTTTAACCCAATCTGCCGAATCAGCGTCGAAACAAGCGTCATAATTTCCACTTCTGCCATCGGATTTGGAGAACCTACAAATTCAACGCCGAACTGGTGGTGCTGACGAAGTCTTCCGCTCTGGGGCTTCTCATAACGGAAAGCAGGCGTTACATAAAACATTTTGATTGGCTGCGGTTCTGCATATAATTTATTTTCCACATATGCCCGAATCGCGCCCGCGGTTCCCTCCGGTTTCAGCGTAATGCTTCTGCCGCCTTTATCTATAAAGGTATACATTTCCTTTTTGAACCACATCCGTCGTCTCTCCAACGCCGCGCTGAAATAACACAGTATGCTCGAAAACAGGTGTTATAACTTCCTTTATATTAAATTTTTCACACAGATTTCTTGCCATTTTTTCAATCTGCGTCCTTGTTCTCATTTTATCCCCGAACCAGTCGCTGGTTCCTCTTGGTGCCTGGGTAATCATCGTCTATCCTCCATCTGTATTAGAATTTTGTTATGTTCCAATGTTTCTATAAACCATAACCTTCTTTTTAATATCGACTGAATCTCATTCAGGATATCTGTTGTATTTATAATTCTCTGAAATGCGAGAAATATTTTCATGTCAAAATGCCGGACTTCATCAATCACCATCAGCAGCGCTGTTTTTGAATCAAATGCCTTCCGATACGCGCGGTCGCTGATTAACGCCACAAAGTCATCGCACACCCGTATAATTCTGGCTCCGATGGGTATTTCTTCTCCCTGCAGGCAATATGGATATCCGGAACCGTCATAATTTTTCATGATGATACAAAATGATATTTGCAATATCATCTCCGTATCCTGCCTTCCGCACGATATCCGCTCCCAGTTTTGCATGAAGCCGGACATAGCGCATTTCTTCAATTTTCATGGCATTTCCACGTCCGTAAATATAGGGAGTAATCTGAAGCTTCCCAATATCATGCAGCATACCGGCAATTGCAACTTTGTGAATTTCATCTTCTGCAAGTCCCAGTTCTCTGGCAAGTGCAGTCGATAATTTGCTAACGCACATTCCATGCCGGACTGCATCGTCAAGGTCCTGCCTGTAATATTCCATTTCTTTTTCTGTATCTAAGTTTATAACTTTATCTGCCATTTTGCAAACGCCTGCTTTTTCCTGTCAATCATTTCATCAATTCGTGAAATATAATCATCTACACTTTTACAATTCTTTCTACCCGGTCAATCCGTGTACCGTCAATTATCTCCCCGGTTATACCGTCGGTATCGCCTGCATGGAAAACCAGCTTGCTGGAACTGCCCGCTCCAACTCCAACGATATCTGTGCGTTCCTCCATGATAAGGATATTATAGATGCACTCCCGTCCACGCCGGGCATAGCCGACATTTTCCAGATTTCCTGCCATATTTTTCTGTCTGTAAAGATAATATGGAAGCAACCCCATCTTATCTGCAGTTTCACCAACGCAGGACAATTGTTTATCCACATCCTCGGCAAAGCTGTATTTTTCAATTTCCTGTTTCAGATGCGCCGCCCGCTTCACTGCCAGCGTATGTACCGTCAGACTTTCCGGACCGCATGCTTTCACTTTTTCTAATGTCTTTTGAACCATTGCCAAATCTTCGCCCGAAGTCCGACAATCAAATCCATATTGATATTATCAAATCCGGCTTCTCTGGCTCTGATAAATGCTTCTTCTGTCTGCTCCGGCGTATGCGCCCTGCCAATCAGCCGCAGCGTTTCTGCATTCATTGTCTGTGGATTAATACTGACTCTTGTTACGCCATGCCGCTTCATCACCTGAAGTTTCTCCGCAGTTGTGCTGTCCGGTCTGCCCGCTTCCACTGTATATTCGCGAACATTGGACAAATCAAAATACGTTTCTATCATACTGCAAAGCCTGTCTATCTGGTCCGCTTCTAACGAAGATGGCGTACCGCCCCCGATATAAATCGAAATCAGACGCTTTCCATTATAGCTTTGCGATACATATGCCATTTCCTTTTCCATCGCGTCCAGATATGCATTTACTTTATCCTGATAAACAGCGATTGGATACGATGTAAAAAGAACAGTAGAGGCATCTTGTCGGGCAAAATGGAATTCCCACATACAGGCAATATTCATTTCTTTCATCCACCGTCTGTATAATTTCTTTTTTTTCCCGTCGGGCAATCGTTATGCAGGCGTCTGCCTTTTTCTGACACATGCCGCATAAACATCTCTGTAAAGCTGTCGGATTTCTTCATCCGAGCGCCCATGCTCCACCGCTTCCATTGCAATTTTAACCGGTCTTACTCCTGTCAGGCTGCCCCATGGAAGTTCCCTTCCGGTTCGTTCTGACAGCAACCGGTACATCGTAAGTTTTAAACAATTCCGAAATTCCTTCCGGTTCCGAAAATCTGTATCAATTACCGCATCCGGCTCTGCATCCGCAAAACTGCCCTCAAACAGCCATAGCTTTGTCGCTTCCGGCAGAAATTCCGCCTTCAGCCTAAGCGTTATCTGCTCTGCAAACTCCGGTTTCTTCTCTATATTTTCAGGTGTCACAATTTTAACACCCATATAAAATGCCATAAGAATTACTCTTAAGTCATTATTATAATCTTCAACATTCTGAATCAGACAAATCATCTCTGGCTCCTGCCCTTCATCTATGAAAGAAACGGATTAAACTTCTTTTTCTTTTCCTATTCTGGTATACGAATTATGTCCCGGATAAACAATCGTTTCATCCGGAAGAACCAGAAGTTTATTCTGAATGGCTTCTATCAAATCATTCGCGTTTCCGGTTGGAAAATCCGAGCGTCCAACCGAAGATGCAAACAAGGTGTCGCCGGAAAACAAAATCCCGTCATCGGCAAAATAATAACACATACCGCCAATTGTATGTCCCGGCACGCTGATACATTTCATCGTATTTTCCAGAATGGAAATCTCCTGTCCATCTTTCAGATATACATCGGCAGACACCTCAACCGGATGTCCGAACATCGCGGAAAGGTTTCCCTTTCTGCTTTCCAAAATCTGTTTTTCATCTTCGGACGCATATGTCTTTACGTTTGTAATGCGCTTTAAATCTTCCAACGCGCCAATATGGTCGTAATGTCCATGTGTCAGGAAAATACCGGTACATTTAAAATTGCCGTCTGTCATACATTTGTAAATATAATCCGCCTCATCCGCCGGGTCAATTACGATTGCTTCTCTGGTCTTTGTATTTCCTACAATATAACAATTCGTTGCAAAATCACCCAACTGATTTGTCATTACAATTAAATCTGCCATACATCTCTCCTATCCTACCGTTCTTTCTATATCAATAATGCTTTCTATATTTCTGATTTTAGCAATAATCGCATTTAACTGCTCCACCGACTTAATCGAAAAACTCAGCGTAATTGTCGCTTTTCCCTGTTTGCTTGTCCGGCTGTTTATGCTGTTCACATTGATATTGGCTTCACTCAATATCTTTGTAATATCAAACAGGATTCCATTTCTGTCGTCTGCATAAATATTAATCTCTGTCAGATATGTGTTTTCTGCAACAGCATCTGCCTGCCACTCTGCATCAATAATCCGGTTTCTGTCTTCTTCACTCATGCAAAGCACATTGACGCAATCCGTTCTGTGAATCGAAATACCTCTGCCCCTGGTAATGAATCCAATAATCTCATCTCCGGGTACTGGCGAACAGCATTTTGAAAAAACGAACTGCAACGTCATCCGCACCTTTTACGACAATACCGCCCTGTCCATGAGAAGAATGCGGCGTCCGTTTCAGCGCATACGATTCTAAAATCTCATTATCATCCGGCTGTGTCATATGGTCTTTGTTGTATTCTTCGACCAGTTTATTTACAACCTGTCCTTCTTTGATTCCGCCATGTCCAACTGCCGCCATGATAGAATCCCAGTCTGCAAAATTGTATTTTTTGTAAACCCGCTCCATATATTCCGGCTTGGCATATTGGGAATAATCCAGACCTTTTGACTTGCAGTAATTGGCAATCAGTTCTTTTTCCTTTGCTGATATTTTCATCCTTGAACTGATGCTTGAACCACTGGTTAATCTTCGTTTTTGCCTGCGCGCTCTTGACAATATTCAGCCAATCTCTGGACGGTCCCGCCGAATTCTGGGACGTAATAATTTCAACTCTGTCGCCATTGTTCAATTTTGTGTCAATCGGAACCTGTCGTCCATTTATCCCGCGCGCCTACCATTTTATTTCCTACCGCAGTGTGAATGGCATACGCAAAATCAATCGGCGTAGAACCGCTTGGAAGGTTCTTCACATCACCTGCCGGCGTAAAGCAGTAAACCTGTTCTGCAAACAAATCCAAATCCGTCTTAACAAAGTTCATAAACTCTTTATTGTCCGACGTATCCCTCTGCCATTCCAGAATCTGACGAAGCCATGACAGCTTTTCTTCTTCCTTCTGCATAACCGTACCGCTGATATTCTCTTTGTATTTCCAATGAGCGGCAATACCGTATTCCGCTGTCCGGTGCATCTCAAATGTCCGAATCTGTATTTCAAATGGCTGTCCTTCCGGTCCGATTAATGTCGTGTGAAGGGACTGGTACATATTCGATTTCGGCATCGCAATATAGTCTTTGAATCTTCCCGGAATCGGCTTGTACATCTCATGGATAATTCCTAACGCCGAGTAGCAGTCCCGTACGGTTTCGACCTTTATCCGGACTGCAAATATATCATAAATCTGGTCCAGCGTCTTATTCTGATTCTTCATCTTCTTATAGATACTGAACAAATGCTTCACACGTCCATCAATCTCTGCATCCAGATGCGCATTGTCGATATGCTTTTTCACATCCGCAACAATCCGTTTGATATATGCCTCACGCTCATGCATTCTCGCATCAATCTGCGCCGTCAAATCCTTATAGACATCCGGCATCAGATATTTCATAGACAAATCATCCAATTCGACTTTAATCTTACTGATACCAAGACGGTGTGCAATCGGCGCATAAATGTCCATCGTCTCTCTTGCTTTTTCAATCTGTTTTGCCGGGGACTGATACTGCAGCGTCCTTAAATTGTGCAGACGGTCTGCCAGCTTAATCAGTATGACACGAATGTCCTTCGCCATAGACAAAAACATCTTTCTGAGATTTTCTGCCTGAACCTCTATTTTGTCCGTCGTCATTTTTAACTGGGTCAGTTTGGTAACACCTTCCACCAGGAACGCAACTTCTTCTGAAAACTCTGCTGCAATCTCCTCGGATGTCATAACCGTATCTTCTACAACATCATGGAGAATTCCCGCAACGATTGTTTCTTTGTCCAGTTCGAGTTCTGCCAGAATAATCGCAACACAAAGCGGATGCATAATATATGGCTCGCCGGATTTCCGAAGCTGTCCGGCATGCGCCTTATCTGCAACTTTATACGCTTTCTCAATCATCGAAATATCGGTAGACGGATGATAAGTAAGAATCTTCTTTATCAGTTCTTTGTAAAAAGCTCCTCCGGCGGTGTAAAATCCGCAGGGGTTGATAAATCGATATCCCGTTTTTTCCTTTACCGGTTTATTTTCTTTTTTTGCACTAACCCTGGCGGCAAGTTCTTTTTAAATCCTCTATGCCTGTCGTCTTCTCTTTTTTTTCATTTTCCATGATTATCACCACTTTTCCCAATTCGGTTCTTGATTGCCGGATTATTCCCCTTCATACTGAATCACCAGAAGCAACGTCATATTTTTCCAGTTTCTCTCTGCCCTTCAAATCTGTTAGTTCAATTAAAAATATCATTTTTACAACTTCGCCGCCCAGTTTTTCAACCAGCTCGGCTGCGGCAGCCATCGTGCCGCCGGTCGCAATCAAATCGTCTACGAGAACGACTTTCTGCCCCGGTTTAATTGCATCCTTATGCATTTCAATAACAGCACTGCCATACTCTAAATCATAGGAGGCTTCAATTGTTTCTCTTGGAAGCTTGCCTTTTTTTCCTTACCAGAACAAAACCGGCGCCATTTTTATATGCCAGCGGCGCGCCAAAAATAAATCCTCTGGACTCCGTTCCGGCTATAACGTCATACTCCACGCCCTCCAGCAATTCATCCAGAGAATCAATTGCCAGTTTCAAACCGTCCGGGTCGCCAATCACACTTGTGACATCCCGGAATATAATACCCGGCTGCGGAAAATCCGGTATGCTCATTACATATTCTTCAATCTTTTTTTTCATATTTTTCCTCCTGTGTATGTGCATATACTTTCTGTTGCTTTTCGTTTTATCTGTTATTTATTGTTACTTTTTGTTGTGTTTGGTTTCTTCCTGTTGTGTTTCTGTTAGTTTTCGTTGGTTTCCGTTGTATGTGTTTCTTTCTTTTTTTAAAGCATTATAACTCATGTTTCCGGTATTCCAGAATTCTGATTTGGAGGTCCCGCCTTCCGCCATATTCATTGATATCCGGATAATATGCCACATCCAATATGACATTATTTGGCACTCCTTTTTAGTATTCTATCACATTCAGCCGCTCCAAACCACTGTTTTATGTTAGAAATAAACACTTCCGGCTCAAAACTTATGCCTTCTATCGTCCCGCCATTGTTCATTTTTGCAGCAAAACGCGCAGTACATTTCGATTTTTTCCCATAATCTGCGCTCTTTTTTTTTACGCTTACGCCACTCTGTGCAAATACCGGCTTTTCATTTCCTTTTCCAAATGGTTCCAGACACGTAAGCTGTTCTGTCAGAGGAATACTCAAATAATCCAGCGGCATCGGAACGTCAATCCGAAGCTTCGGCGTCAGCGCTTTTTCATCCAACGTACAATTTTTGTTCAGTATTTCACGCAGTTCGCACAGTTTTTTTTTCCGCATCGAAAATCCGGCAGCCATTTCATGTCCGCCAAACTTTGTAAAATAGTTTCTGCATTTATTCAATTCATCATACATATTATATCCTTCAATGGAGCGCCCGAACCTTTTATAATGCCCGCATCCCCACTGTCTGTAAATAACAGTACCGGACGGTAATATTTTTTCTTTGATTCTGCCCGCTATAATTCCAACCAGACTTTCATGCAAATCCGGCAGATACAAAACGAGTACCTTATCGGATAACGCCGCCACTCCGGTCTCCGGCGGCTGCCCCTTGCAAAAAAAATGCCGACTGTTCCAGCATGGAAATTGCAAGTTTCGTCCCCTGTTCCGTCATATCTTTTCGCTGATTATTGATATTCAGTAATTCAATGGCACGCTCATTTGCTTTATAACTATCCGTTTCTAATAAAAACTCCAGACTTTTCGTTGCGTCGCCAAGCCGTCCTGCCGCATTGATGCATGGTCCGATAATAAACCCAATATCAAATGCTGATAATTTTTTTCCCCTGCCCTGCCGCTGCCTGAAATTAAAGCTCTCAGTCCATAATTCTTGCTGTTTTTCAAATGCATTAACGCCTGCCTGACAATAATCCGGTTTTCGTCTACAAGCTTCATGACATCGCAAACCGTCGCTATCCCAAGAATTTCAATAAATTCCTCGCACGTTTCTTCCGGTATCCCTGTCATACGATAAAGGAGCTGTATAAACTTATATGCAACGCCCGCGCCGCACAACTCTTTACATGGATAGCCGCAGTCCGGCTGTTTATAATCAATAATAGCATCTGCAGCAGGAAATCTGTATATCCTGCTGCCATCCTCCTGCAAATCATACGAAACATCATGATGGTCTGTAATGACAACCGTCATTCCAAGTTCTTTTGCCCGTTCAACTGCTTCAAATGCCGCGATTCCGTTGTCACAGGTGAGAATCGTATCAACGCCCTGCTGAAACGCTTCCTCGGTCATTCGGATATTGATTCCATATCCATCATAAATCCGATGCGGAATATCATAATCAATATGAGAACCTGCTGATTCCTGATTGACTTTTTTCCCATACCTTTTGAAGTCCTATATATAATATGTAATTTGAACTTACGCCATCTACATCATAATCCGAAATAATCCGAATCTTTTTTTTTTCCTTTATTTTTTCCAGTATGATATGGCATCCTTTCTCCATATCTTTCATCAGAGACGGTTCATGCAAATCCTTCAGGCTGCCATGCAGATATTTCTGAATTTCTTCATCGGTTATCACATCACGATTCCGAATCACCCGTGCTATAACCGGGTCGATTCCATATCGCATACCAATCCCAGAAAAATCCGCCCGTTTTCCATATACCGTCCACATGGTTTCATATTGAATTGGAGGTTTTATCTCAACTGCCATTTCTGCTTTTCTCCTGATTCCTGTTTTCATTACATCTATTATTTCTAATTCCTGCTTTCGCACATCCATCATTTTTTCTTCTGACTCTAATCTGCGATGCATCCGTCATTTTCCTATTATGATGCATAGGAATTATACACCAGTCAAAAAAAACTACCGTCAATACTTTTACTATTTAATCAATACGCATTGTGTCTGTTTTAAAAGTATGCACCTTTTAGGTGGTGCATCTGTGAACCTCGCAGGTTGTTTCATTGATTTTTTATTCAAAATATAATGTAAATCGGAGGTAAGCCTATGGAAAATTTATATGCTCAAATTGGACAAAGAATCGTACAGGTACGACATGCAAATAATCTTACGCAATATCAGCTTGCAGAAATGCTTGATATATCCGTTAAGCACTGCAGTGCGATTGAAAGAGGAAAATCCAGTCTGTCATTGGAGAAAAATGATAGATTTTTGCGACATGTTTGGTGTTGATTTGGATTATCTGATTCGAGGCGTTCAAAAACCTGTCGATATTCCAGCATATATTCCACATACCGTAGTTGAAATAATGACCTCTGACGATGAAGAAAGAAAAAACAGCTTTTCCTGGATTACATAGAAATATTTAACGCGATATCAAAGCCACAATAATTACCTTCGCTTCAAAATGAAATGCAGGCGCGATACGAAAATGCTGACAGTATTAAGAAATTCCTTTATCTGATTGCGGTATATTTTCATGGTGTGTTTTTTTTTTAATTTGTTGGAATACAATATTTGTCTGGAAGCATTGTGTTCAGAAATAAAAAAAAACATTTCTATGGCTGGACAGGCAGCCATTGTACGAAGTGCAAGGTGCCTGTCTGTTTTTGCCTGCCAGAAATTAATTGTATTATGCTTTCAAGCCATCTATTCCTCTAATTGCTTGCTGATTTCCGCAATCCAACTGCTATTTTCCTTTCTCAAACAACTCTATGAATTTTCCAAAATTGCTGCTTCCGACAATGGTGTCAACGTTTTCCAATTTTTTCACGCGCTGACACATATCCCTGTAATTTTCTTTAGCAATATGCTTCATGACCTCTTTAATCTGGTCCGCTCTGCCTTTATAATGCTCCACGCCGGTATATTCCTTTATCAAGGGAGCATTCACTGGTTTTGCCGGAGATTTCAGATTTTCATCGGTCCAATGTTTAGATATAATCTGCATCGTACATGGATTACCAAATATAATTACTTCATCTGCGGCATTATCCACGCCATGAAATTCATTAATTTTCCTCTTAATATCTTCGTACTGCTCATACGGTTTCTTTTTCTGTATCACAAAATACAAGTACAAGTTCATCTGCTCCATTTTGATATCGGTCCTGATACCTCGCTGGGATATTACCATTTCCACCGGCATTAATCAATACAAATTCATATTGTTCATTCCACACGTTCAAATTTTTTTTCAAGCAATTCAGATAAGTATATTCTTCATTGCCTTCACAGATAATGCAAATTTTATGTTTATCAAAGAACCTCGGGAGCTTATTTGACATCGGCAGCATCCTCCTTTACATTCCCCTTCATACTAAGCAAAGAATTGATTAATTCCGGGTCCGGCAAAGCTCCAAGCGCGCCTTTTCTATATTTTTCCATAATATCCGTCGTATCTCTGACTCCCTGCTGCGCTGTAAAAATCAGCAAGCGAATAGACATATACGCCTTTTTTTTTTCATCTTTATGGACAAACCAAATCTGTTCTTTTTTCGAACATCCTTTTACAGTCCATAAGATTAATATCATGTACGGTAAATATCATCTGCGCACTTGTATTCAGTTCATTATTAAACATTGCAACAATTGCCCTGGTTAGCTTAAAATGTATACTGCTGTCCAATTCGTCCACAACCAGAATTCTACCCTGCTCCAATGCTTCTATGACATAACTGGCAATAGCCGCAATCTTCTTTGTCCCCGTCGAATCGAATAGCATGCTTGGCACATGAACTCCTCTGTATGTGGAAACCAGCCTGATTTGGTCCATTACATTTTCTGGTATATCAAGCACTTTTTCTTCTGGTTTTTCAGTATCCTGCATCTTTTCAGCTGTATCTTATCCATATCCACATATTCAAAATTATCCATATATAAGTCAGCATTTTTTAATAAAATCTACCACTTTTTCCTGCAGCTGATTCTTATTCTTCATAAGTTCAATCGTGTGCTGCATAGGTATGTTATTCATATTGATGATATCAATTTTTTCTGCAAATCCGACAAGAATCTGCTTCATCTCATGAATATATTCAAATTTGCTTGTGTCTATTACATAACATAACAGATTATTCTTCGATATAACCGGAATCATTGCAAGCACATCTTCATCGGCACATTCATATACTTCATTCATCGTATCCTTTTTTCAACCAGCAGACTTCTTTTTTCATTGTTATACTGGTCTTTGAATAGTTCTGAAAATGACTCATATATATACTCCTCTTTTTCTGCATCATACTTAAAATCATAAGAAAACTTTCTTCCAGATGCCATAAACGTTAACGCCCTAATTCACATACGCAGTTATCTGTAAATATATTCGGTGTTAAACCACTTTTCTTGTTTAAAAAGTACATTTCTTATTGCCCTAATGCACTTGATTAGACATGTTTTACCAGCATTGTTTGGTCCATATATTCCTACCGTTTTAAGGACATTAAAATTATTCTCTTTGTGAACATTTGTCCAAATTTTTATTTCGCATATCTGCTTTCATCGAAAATGTAATGTCATCCTCAAATGCATAACAGTTTTTTGCTCTTATCTCTATAATCATGGCTCATTCCTCCAAGTCACGTTTTTTTTTATATTATACCATCTATTATTTTTTTTATGCAACTTTTTTTCACAATTTTTGCATCATTCTAAAGTTTTTACAAGCCCTCATTTTTACCCATACAAAAAAGCTACCACTGGCACCACTCTGCAGATACATGACAACAGCAAAAAGGCAGCCTTCCGACTGCCTTATCTACTGTTCTTTTTTACTCTTACCTTATATCCATACCTTTCGCAGACAAATATTCAGAAATTATTTAAAATACTTATCTATCAGTTCATTTGCCTTGTCCGTATCATCGGCTACGCAATATACGATGTAATTACCGTCCTCTTTTTATAATTGCCTTGTCAAGGCGGCTGACTTCGGATGGTTTATAATCGGAATAGGACGTGGTCTGCTTTTCCTTTCGTTCTTCGCACGCTGCTTTTACATCGGCTGCCGCATCCTTATCAACTGCTTCAAATACTGCTATTTCCTCTGCTGTTGCACCGGTTGAAATAATGACTACGCTCTCTTTTATATCCTCGGCGTCAATGCCATAATATGTGAGCGCCATGCCCGCATCCAATTCTGAAAGAGAATCTTCGAACGTCAATCCGCTCTTTAATTCATTTGCCATTTCCGTTACATTTATATCTAATGCCTCTCCGGAACCGCCCTCCGTTGAGACTGTTGTTCCGCATCCTGCTAATAATCCTGCTGTACATAATGCCGCGCATACTTTTAAAACCCGTTTTCTCATTTGATTTTTACACTCCTGTTATTTTCTATTCTTTTTTCTTTTATAAACTTTCTCAAATACTGAACTTTTAAGTTTTCCCATATTCTGAACTTTTCAGCCCTTCTCGAATTTCCGGCTATTTCTTTATATAGACATTCTTCCTTATATAGTCTAACCATTTCTCGCAATATTCCTTATTGCAATGGCGCCCGTCGGTGCTAGCCTCTGCCGGAAGCGCTCCGTCTACTTTTACGCTGCTTGCAACATCCAGATAAATCACATCTCCATAATCTTTGCACATAGCCTTTAACAATTTGTTAAATTCCTCAATATTCGGATTGTTGTATATCTCATCCTCATCCGAAAGCTCCTGTGAGACCGGAAGAATATTCTCTACACACATATATCGTTGCGTCTGGTTCTATTTCCCGGATAGCATCAATAAATATCTTGTAGTCCTCGATAAATACATCCTCGTATACCCAGCCAAGCTCATTAATGCCAAAGGAAATATAAATATTGTCATATTTTTTCAGTTCTAACGCATCAAGAACCGTCACCATTCCGTTGTCTGTCGGCACAATCGCATCTGTCATGACCTTTTCAATATTCAAACCTTTTGAGAAAAATGCATCCAGATTCGACATACCGGTATACAGACTTAACCCTTCCGTTCGGGAATCACCGATTACAACCGCAGTATCAAAATAGGTGTCGTCTGTTACATTTGCCGGAAGAAACGTCTTTTTATTATACCAGTCGTCCCCTTTGACGACGTATCCGGATTCTCCGCATTGATATAATCCATAACGTTGCTTTCTTCGGTAGTTGGAACTTCCTCCGTTGTTTGCGCTTCTGTGGTTGATGCTTAGCAATACGTAACTGGAACGAAGTATTACTGA